>WBZO01000066.1_pt1 | contig 279236 bp, 232 predicted proteins | sample 5204261 | NCBI WGS metagenome assembly WBZO01 (sample SAMN12412400, study PRJNA552823) | activated sludge metagenome | isolation source: activated sludge from anammox sidestream of wastewater treatment plant... | place: USA: North Carolina | collected 2017-09 | reverse complement strand
GGATGACGCAGACCATTGTGTTTGAGTACAAGATTGAGGAAGGTCCGAAGGTGTTTGAGACGACGATCCATGGTAAGAAGTTTGAGATGTTCAACGATACGATTATTGGGTATGGTGAGGATGGACAAGAGGTTGTCAGAACAACCGTAGAAGAACCTGTCTACATCAGAGATCCAAAACATTATAATTCAATTTAGGATTGAGGTTCATTATGGCTTTAAACAGTAATTGTATCTTGGAGAAGCAGCATGCACCCATCGTTGAGAACTTACTGACGCGGAGTGCAATGTATCAGATACTTTCTGCCTGTTTTTTATATCCAACAGAGCAAAATTTTGAGGTATTAAAAAATCCAGATTTTCAAGAGCACTCGAAGAATTTGGTCAGGTGTTACGAAGGGCTGGATAGCGCGGAAGAACTAAAAAAGTGTTTGGATGAAGTTCATAGGGTGTATAACAACACTGCCTCAGTAGAAACTTTGCGAAGAACATATAGTCGTATTGTAGGGCATACGATATCGAAAGAGTGTCCTTTATACGAAACCCAGTATGGTGCAGCCCATGTGTTTCAACAGGTGCACGAGTTGGGCGACATACAAGGATTTTATAAGGCTTTTGGCTTGGATGTTTCTGATACAGAAAAAGAACGGTGCGATCACATTAGCGTAGAGTTGGAATTTATGCATTTTTTGCTGTATAAGCAAGCCTATGCACTAGAAAATCACGGAGACGAAAAGGTGCAGGTGTGTATGGACGCACAAAAGAAATTTATGAAGGAGCATATAGGAAAATGGGTGCCTCTTTTTGCGGTTCTTTTTGGTAGAAAGGCTGAAGAAGGTTTTTATTGTGCGTTGTCTGCGTTAACGAAAGAGTTTTTGCGATTAGAAATGAAGTTGATGGATGTTAAGACGGAGATGTTCAAGGAGTCCGACTTGACCCAGGAAATGGTCGCTGGCGCCCCGGATGAATGCTTGTCTTGTGCATCCTCAGAAGATGTTGAAATGGAATAAAAAGGATTTTTATGAAAATTGAGTTTGACCCAAATTTAATTGAAGAAGTGATATTCAGAGAATTGAAGGTGCGTGAGGAGAAGGGCGATTTTTCTCTTACCAATGAGTATCATTCTCTAGCCGATCCTGTTTATGAAAATTTTTCTTTGGATGAACGACCGGCAGAGTTTAAAAAGATCGAATGGGATTTCTTTAAGAAACTTGGTTTTTCAACTATAATCAAAGAAATTTTTGATGAGTTTTCTGAATTGGAGACTAAGATTGCCGGTGGTGTTATGATAAAAGCCTTGAGTCCCTTTGATGAGGGATCTAATCTCACAAAAGGTCCAAATTCAGAAGAATTAAGAAAAAGAGTCACCATCAAACTGCTCCCCGAGCGTTTCCAGGACGTTGTGTATCTTAAAAAATTAGTTAGGCATGAGTTAACACATATAGCCGACATGGTTGATGAGGCTTTTGGTTACAGGGATGAGCGCCTTGGAGGCAACCCTATGGAAGAAAGTATTATCAGGGAAAGATATAGCACTTTCTGGGATATCTTTGTGGATAGTCGATTGATCAGGGGCGGAAAAGAAACAGTTTCTGATAAAGAAAGCAGATACCAGGAGTTTGAGTCGCTCTATAAAAAGATCCCTGCGGAAGTTAAAGTAGCCATTTTTGATGTTCTTTGGCAAGATGAGCATTTGACACATGACAGGATATTAGAGTTGTCGAAGGATGTGAGTAAGGTGATAAAGATTGCTGAAGGTTTACCTGTAAAACAAGTTAAAAAAGTCAAGAAAACTCTCTTGCCAGGGTCACAATGTCCTTTATGTCAATTTCGTACCTATCATTGGGTCGACAATCCTGAATATGAATCCCACCTTGTTGATGCTATTAAAAAGGATTTTCCTGAATGGGAGTCGGAAGATGGCGCCTGTGAACGATGCATAGAGGCATATAAGGTGAGAAGTTCTGCTAATGTCTATAGTTAATATTTTATATAAATTGTTTTTAAATTGAGAAAGGAGTAGGAAATATGAAGCTTACCAGAAGGACTTTCCTACAGGTGGCAGGAGCAACGGGCGCAACCTTCACCATCGCCAATAAGGCGATGGCATTCAGATTGTTAAAGCCCGCTGTTGAGGTGGGAAATCCGTTAGATGCTTATCCTGATCGTTCGTGGGAGAGGGTTTATCGTGACCAATACAGATATGATCGAACATTTACCTTTACGTGCTCACCAAATGACACTCATGCCTGTAGAGTAAGGGCGTTTGTAAGAAACGAAGTGGTTATGAGGGTTGAGCAAAACTATGATCATCAAAATTACTCAGATTTGTACGGAAACAAGGCAACGCGAAACTGGAATCCCAGGATGTGCCTCAAGGGCTATACCTTCCATCGAAGGGTTTACGGGCCTTACAGACTAAGGTATCCGCTTATCAGAAAAGGGTGGAAGCAGTGGGCAGATGACGGTTTTCCGGAATTGACACCGGAAAATAAATCAAAATATATGTTTGATGCCAGGGGACAGGATGAGCTCTTGAAAGCATCATGGGATGATGCATGGACATATGCAGCAAAAGGGATTATTCATATTACTAAGAAGTATAGTGGTGAAGAAGGTGCAAAGAAACTCATAGAGCAGGGATATCCGAAAGAGATGGTGGATGCCATGAAGGGCGCTGGCACGCGGACCTTTAAGGGGCGTGGTGGTATGGGGCTCCTTGGCGTTATTGGGAAATACGGCATGTACCGATTCAACAATATGCTTTCCTTATTAGATAGCCATAACAGGGGAGTTGGGCCAGATAAAGCACTTGGTGGGAGGAACTGGTCGAACTATACATGGCATGGCGATCAGGCTCCAGGCCATCCATTCTCTCATGGATTGCAGGGATCTGATGTTGATATGAACGATATCCGATTTTCAAAGTTGGTCATTCAAACGGGAAAAAATCTGATAGAAAACAAGATGCCTGAAGCACACTGGCTTACTCAGGTTATGGAAAGAGGTGGAAAGCTAGTTGTTATCACCCCCGAATACAGCCCGTCTGCTCAAAAAGCAGATTATTGGATACCTATCAAGTGTAACACCGATACGGCACTTTTCTTAGGAATTACAAAAATCCTGATGGACGAGAAGTTGTATGATGCTGATTATGTGAAGAAATTTACAGACTTCCCGCTTCTTGTAAGGACGGATACTTTGAAGAGGCTGCAAGCCAAGGATGTCTTCCCGGATTACAAATTGGAAGACATTTCTCACGGTGCCAGCTACAAGATTCAGGGTTTGCACGATGACCAGAGGGAGATTATAGGAGACTTCGTGGTGTGGGATGCAAAGACGAATGGTCCTAAAACCATTACGAGAGACGATGTTGGTGATAAACTAGTTGCTAAAGGCATTGATCCTGTTCTTGATGGTATTTTCAAGGTAAAAACCGTGGATGGGAAAGAAATAGAAGTCATGTCTCTTTTTGAAATGTATAAGATTCATTTGAAGGATTATGATATAGATACTGTAGTCGAAATAACAAATTCCCCAAAAGAGTTAATACAGAGGTTAGCGCATGACATCGCAACCATAAAACCAGTAGCTATACATTACGGCGAAGGCATCAACCATTACTTTCATGCAACACTTATGAACAGGTCGACTTATTTGCCTCTTATGTTGACCGGAAACGTAGGTTATAGTGGATCTGGATCACACACATGGGCAGGGAACTATAAAGCTGCTAATTTCCAATCGGCGAAATGGTCTGGACCAGGATTTTATGGATGGGTAGCGGAGGATGTTTTCAATCCGAACCTCGATCCAAGCGCACCAGCAATGGATTTGAAAGTAAAAGGTCGTGCCTATGATGAAGAGGTGGCCTACTGGAATCACAATGACAGGCCGTTGATTGTAGATACACCAAGGTACGGGCGTAAATGTTTCACAGGGAAGACACACATGCCGACTCCAACCAAGATCATGTGGTTTACCAATGTGAACCTGGTTAATAATGCAAAACATGTGTATCAAATGCTTAAGAATGTGAATCCCAATATTGAGCAAATTATGTCCACCGATATCGAGATAACAGGTTCCATTGAGTATGCGGATTTTGCTTTCCCAGCCAATAGTTGGATGGAGTTTGAGACACATGAAATTACCAACTCATGTTCTAATCCATTTGTTCAGATATGGAAGGGTGGTATAAGACCGGTTAATGACTCTAAGGACGATGTCGTGATTATTGCGGGCATGGCGGCGAAACTAGGGGAATTGCTCAGGGATATGCGGTTCAGGGATTTCTGGAAGTTTGCCCTGGAGGGCAGGCCAGAAGTGTATATACAGAGGCTGTTGGATGGGAGTACGACCTTTAAGGGTTATACCTTTGATGATATTGTTAGTGGGAAATATGGTGAGCCGGGCGTTGCATTGTTGCTATACAGAACTTACCCAAGGCAACCATTCTGGGAGCAGGTGCACGAGAGTATTCCGTTCTATACACCAACCGGGAGGTTGCAGGCATATAATGATGAATCAGAAATCATTGAATATGGCGAAAATTTTATTGTGCACCGAGAAGGACCTGAAGCAACCCAGTACTTGCCAAACGTAATTGTCAGCACTAATCCTTATATCCGCCCGGATGATTATGGAATTCCAGAGAGTGCGGAGCACTGGGACGAGAGAACGGTCAGGAATATTAAGAAATCATGGGCTGAAACAAAGCAAACAAAGAATTTTTTATGGGAAAAAGGGTACAAATTCTATTGTGTGACGCCAAAATCAAGGCATACGGTGCATTCGCAATGGGCAGTAACAGACTGGAACTTTATCTGGAATAACAACTTCGGCGATCCTTACAGAATGGACAAGAGGATGCCCGGTGTCGGTGAGCATCAAGTTAATATAAACCCGCAGGCAGCTAAAGATTTGGGTATCAATGACGGTGATTATGTCTATGTTGATGCAAATCCAGCCGACAGGCCATACGAAGGATGGAAACCGAACGATCCTTTCTATAAAGTTTCAAGGCTTATGTTAAGAGCAAAGTATAATTCGTCCTACCCTTACGATGTAGCGATGATTAAACACTCTTCGTGGATTGCAACGGAAAGGACTGTAAAGGCGCACGAGACAAGATCTGATGGCAGAGCACTTGCGGCAGGTACTGGTTATCAGTCCAGTTTCCGTTACGGCTCTCAGCAGAGCGTCACCAGGGATTGGTCTATGCCAATGCATCAGCTTGATAGTCTGTTTCATAAATCGAAAATCGGTATGAAGTTTGTTTTCGGTTTCGAGGGGGACAATCACGGTATCAACACTGTTCCGAAGGAAACTTTGGTGAAGATTACTAAGGCGGAGGATGGTGGCTTGGGTGGTAAGGGATTGTGGGATCCGGCGAAGACTGGGTATACAACAGGTAACGAAAACGACTTCATGAAGAAGTATCTCAGTGGCGAATTGATAAAAATTGAAAAAGCTTAATAGGTATATAAACAAAAAGTGAGCTAACAGATACATAGATAACGTTTGTTAGCTCCCTTATTTTTTGAAATTTTACATAAATGAAATGATAGGGGGAGAAAAAGGTTCTATGAAAAAATATCTTATTTCTGGTATGCTTGCGATTTCATGTATAGCATTTTCTTATAATTCATGTGTGTGGGCTCAAGCTGAGGAAAAAAAGGCATTGACGGCTGAAGAGGCCGCAGAAGCGACGAAAAAATTAGAAGATGCACAGCAAAAACTAAAGAAAACTGTTAAAAACTTACCCAAGGTGGATAATGCAGGTTCCATTACCGGCGTTGTAATTTGTCAAAAGATGAGAAATAACGCTGATGCGATTGTGTTTATTGAAAAAGTAGGGGATAATAAATTTCCTCCGCCTACGGAGCATGCGGTTATTGATCAGTTAAATCTTACCTATGTTCCTCGCGTCGTTGCTATGCAGAAAGGCACAACCGTCGATTTTCCCAATAGTGACGCAGTTCGTCACAACGTATTTTCTCCTCCTACCGCGGCCTTGCAATTTAACCTGGGGACGTATCCAACAGGAGTTGTGAAAGAGGTGCTTTTTGATGTGGCAGGTGAAACACCGCTCCTTTGCAATGTTCACAGTGAGATGGCTGGCTTTGCTGTATCGTTTGAAAATCCGTATTTTGCTGTTACTGACAAAGACGGGAACTATACCATTGAAGGAGTTCCGCCAGGTAAGTACGTAGTGAAAACATGGCACGAGAAACTCAAGGAATTATCTCAGGAGGTTACGGTAGAGGCAGGTAAGGCTGCTAAGGCTGATTTCGATTTGAAAAGAAGAAGGTGATTTGTAGATAAAAATTTCTACCGTCTTGCATGAGTAGATCGTAAGTTTCTTAAATTCCAGTGAGATCTTAAAGTCTCACTGGAATTTTTTTTGATCTGTCGCTTCTACTCAGAATGAGCTGGTAGAGGCATAATCCGAAGCGCGAGCCACCGATTTTGTGATTACTATTCATCCTTTGAAATTAAGATTTGAAAAACTGTTTAAGTGCTAATATAATTCACTACTTGTATTCTGCTTATTTTTTTTGTTTCGGGTGTTCAATTATCAGAAAATATGATTCAACGACGCAAAACGAGAGTGGTTAACGTTGGTGGTGTATTGATAGGGGAAAATAATCCCATTTCTGTCCAGACAATGACCAAGACTCATACCGAGGACATTGATGCCACAGTTCAGCAGATTAAAGAACTTGAGGCGGTTGGATGTCATATCGTTCGTGTAGCGGTGCCTACAATTGTTACTGCCAAGTGCCTCGGCGCTATAAAAAAACAGGTACGTATTCCGCTTGTTGCCGACATTCATTTTGGGCATCATCTTGCCCTGGAAGCTATAGCGCAGGGGGTTGATAAAATACGAATCAACCCAGGGAACATGAAGGACAAGAAAAAGCTGGAGGAGGTAGTGCTTGCTGCTAAAGATAAAGGTGTTCCCATTCGTATTGGGGTGAATTCTGGCTCAGTGCGCAGCGAGGGAGATGAAGATGAAGAATTAACCACGCTGATGGTGAAAACGGTTCTAAAGTATTGCGATCATTTTGAATCGCTGGGGTTTAAAGATATTGTGTTGTCACTGAAGGCTTCTGATGTTCCTTCAACATTAGATGCCTATAGGTCAATAGCGATTCAGTGTGATTATCCATTGCATCTAGGGGTTACCGCTGCCGGTCCGCCGAGCCTGGCGACAATAAAGTCTGCTATCGGTATTGGCGGTTTGCTCTCCGAAGGCATTGGTGATACCTTGAGGGTTTCATATACCGGCGCTTCTGAGTTGGAAGTCAAGGCTGGGTACGACATTCTTGAAGCGTTGGGACTTCACAAGCGTCATGAAGCAGAGCTCATTTCCTGCCCCACTTGTGGACGCTGCGAAATAGATTTGGTGGATATTGTAGAAAAGGTGAGGCAACGTTTGCCTGGTGATAAAAAACATTTACAAATTGCTATTATGGGATGTGTGGTTAATGGTCCTGGCGAGGCGCGGGAGGTTGATATAGGCATTGCTGGTGGCAAGGGGTTTGGCTTCCTTTTCAAAAAGGGTGAAAAGGTGAGAAAGATACCGGAAGACCGCATGGTAGATGAACTTTTGGAAGAAATTGCCCGCATGGCATAACCATGAAAAATATTGTCGTTCTTGGTTCTACAGGTTCTATTGGTAAAAACACCTTGGAAGTAGCTCGAAATTTAAAGGATAAATTTCGGGTTGTTGGTTTGTCTTCAAACTCGCAGTGGGAGTTGCTTGCAGAACAGGCTGAGGAATTCAACCCCCGATATGTTGCCGTAAATAATTGTGCATCGGTAGAAAAGTTAAAACAACGCTTTCGGGGCAATCAGCTAAAGATACTCACCGGCAGCGATTGTTTGCAGGAAATTGTTTTAAAACAGGAGGTAGATGTTGTGGTTTCGGCCGTAGTGGGTGCCGTAGGGTTGCCTGCTGCGATTGCAACCATAGAACGGGGAAAGATCCTTGCGCTGGCCAACAAAGAGTCGCTGGTTATGGCTGGACACATTGTGATGTCGCTTGCCAAAAAGGATCAGATATTACCCGTAGACAGCGAGCACAGCGCGATATTTCAGTCTCTTCGTTCTGGTAAGCGGTGTGAGGTAAGACGGGTTATTATCACCGCATCTGGCGGTCCTTTTTATGACTACCCGGCTGATAAGCTTCGTGATGTGAAGCCTGCACAAGCCCTGAAGCATCCTACATGGCAGATGGGACAAAAGATTACCATCGATTCGGCCACGTTAATGAATAAAGCATTAGAGATTATCGAAGCGAAATGGTTGTTTGGTCTTACTGCCGAACAGATCGATGTTGTGATTCATCCGCAATCGATCATTCATTCTATGGTGGAATTCTGTGATGGGTCAGTTATTGCCCAGATGGGATTGCCGGATATGAAGGTGCCCATTCAATATGCCTTAACGTATCCGGAAAGAAGTCCTCTTGATGTGCAATGGCTAGATTTACCAAAGCTTGGAAGTCTGACTTTTAAAAAACCCGATATTGAAAAATTCCCTGCCCTGCGCCTTGGTTATCAGGCTGTCAGGGATGGTGGTACTACAGGGGTAACACTCAATGCTGCTAATGAGGTGGCGGTGCAAGCATTCCTGAATGGTCAAATTAAATTTACTGAGATTGCTATGTGTGTGGAAAAGGTGATAAACAATCATCGCTTTATAAAAAATCCTTGCCTTGAGGAGGTACTGGCGGCAGATGCCTGGGCAAGACAGGAGGTGGAAAAATGCCTTATCTAAATGTGTCAACCAATGTCCTTCTTGTTGTCGTGGGTATTGGCCTGCTTATCTTTGTCCATGAACTTGGCCATTTTCTTATGGCAAAAAAGATAGGGGTAAGAGTATTAGCTTTTTCGTTGGGTTTTGGACCTGCAGTATTGAAAAAACAGTGGGGAGAAACAGAATATCGGCTCTCTCTTTTTCCGCTGGGTGGCTATGTCAAGCTTGCAGGTGAAAATCCTGAGGAGAAAAAGACAGGCTCTTCCTGGGAGTTTTCAGCAAAGAGTGTGGGACAACGTGCCTCTGTGCTTGTAGCGGGTGTTGCATTAAATGCTGTTTTGGCCTTTATTGCTTTTATTGTTGCCTTTCAGATTGGCGTACCTTTTATTACCTCTGATGTAGGCCAGGTTGCTCCTGGTTGGCCAGCATGGGTGGCTGGGATTCGGCACGGAGACAAGATCGTCGAGTTAGATGGAAGCAAAGATCCTGATTTTGAAGATCTTTTTACCATCGTTGCCCTAAGCAATCCATCCGTTGGCGTAAATCTTAAAGTTGAGCGAGACAATAAGATTTTTGATGTAAATGTCACGCCGAAGTACGATGCCGAACACGGGATCCAGCGTATAGGAATTATGCCAGCGACAAGTTTGGAGATTGATAAGATATTTGCCTTCGAAAATAATTATTCTCCTGCCAGAGATGCAGGTATTCATGTTAAAGACGTCGTAGTTGCAGTGAATGGCAAAAAGATTTCCACAGAGGATGAATTTCGGGAAATTGAGGCTGCGAGTGCTGGAAAAGAGATCGCACTTACGGTACTGCGGGACAATAAGGAAGTAGAGTTAAAGGTTACACCTTTTAAGTCTACCCGGTGGATGCTCGGTCTCTCCTGTGCAACCGCCATATTGGATGGCGTGAAAAACAGTAGTCTTGCAAGCGAAGCAGGTTTCATAAAAGGGGATGAGATTGCCGAGGTTAATTCAAAACCTGTGACAGGTTTTACTGATATCAGAAAACTGGTTCTTGGCTCGGAAGAGGAAACAATTGTCTTTACAATTAAAAGAAATGATACGGTTGTCCTGATTCCTGTGTTGCTCCGTGATGAAAAGGTTAAAGAAGAATTTCTGGATGGGATTGCACCTTTTTATGGATTAAAGGTTGATTCTCTTGTTGAGGGATTCCCTGCTGAAAAAATTGGATTAAAACTTGGTGATAAGATCATCTCACTCGATGAGAGGGAACTGAAAGACTGGGGTAACCTCCTGCAAAGGGTGATGGCGGGTCAAGGAAAACCCATGGTAATTGAGTGGATGCGTGGCAATGAACGATTTGTATCTACCATTGTACCACAAAAGGATGAAAAGAATGCTATTGGGAATATAGGGATAAAGTTCAGAGAAAAGACGGTGATAAGACAATATGGACTGCTTGGCTCGTGTGTTGTGGGCACGAAAAAAGCTATTATTAATGTGCAGAGATTGTATCTCACAATAAGAGGTTTTTTCTCTCAAAGACTTTCACCAAAGAATGTCGGTGGTTTTATCCTTATTGCTCAGGCATCATACGAGTCAGCAAAGGCGGGCGTTGGTAAACTGGTTTATTTTCTGGGTATTCTGAGTCTACAGCTTGCACTTTTGAATATCTTGCCTATTCCTGTGCTGGATGGTGGACATCTGTTGTTTTTGGCTATTGAACGAATCAAGGGTTCTCCGGTGAGTCAAAGGACACTCTCTATTGCTCAATATATAGGTTTTGGTCTTATTATTACCCTGGTCATATATGCCACACGGAACGATATTATGCGATTGTTAATGCTTTAATTCATAACCTTGGAATCCGTCGCTGTTTTTTCGTATGGCAGAACTAATTGATATTACCATTCCCGGGGAGAAAAAAAGCTACCTATTAAAAGATATTGCCATTATTGGTCGGGCATCCACTACGGATATCAAATTCGATGATCTTATGGTTTCCCGGCACCACGCCAGGGTTAGCAAATGGAATGAAGGGTATATTCTTGAGGATTTGGGCAGTCTGAATGGGGTTTTTTTGAATGATGAGCGGATAACCTCTCCCCAACCACTTCCTGATAGCAGTAAAATCTGTATCGGCCCGCATACCCTGCTCTTCAGAAATACAGAATTACCACATCCGGGATGCGAAGCGCCTCCATCCAGCGAATATACCCAAATTATCGTGGCTGCAAAAGATCCATTGCCGGTTGGAATTGCTGATGAGCGTAGTTACGAGGCCGCTGGCAAAGAGGATTTCGAGAAATTACAAAAAAACCTAAGAGTCTTTCAGGAAATTGCAAGGGCAGTCGGTAATATTTTTGAAATTGATGTATTACTCAAAGAGATCATAGAGATCGTTTTTGCTATATTTCCCCATGCGGAACGATGCTTTATTGCCTTGCAAGACCATGAAGAGAACACATTGACAATCAGAACGATTCAAACAAAAGACCCGGCGCTTGCAGGCCAGGAATACGTTCTAAGCCAAACACTTGCCAGTCGTGCCGTGGAGGAGCGGAGGTCGTTGCTTATCGTGAATACCCAGGTGGACTCCAGGGTTGACATGAGCATCAAGATTATTGGTGCAAGCTCCATTTTGTGTGCTCCCCTGCTATGTCTTCAAAAAACACTAGGCATAATACAAATCGAAAGTAAGAGCAATAACTACGAATTTTCCACGACCGATCTGGATCTTTTCACTGGCATCGCGTCGCAAGTGGCATTATTAATATATAACGCTGAACTGCTTGATAATCTTAAAATGGCAAAGGAGCGTATCGAGTCTGAAAATAAAAACCTTAAGAAACAACAAAAGATTCGCTCCTCACTCAGCGATATTGTTGGCGCCAGCGTGAAGATTAAGGAAACGCTGGAATTTGTTAAAAAGGTCAGTAACTCTCCTTACAGCGTGTTAATTACAGGGGAAAGCGGTACGGGCAAAGAATTAATCGCCAAGGCTATCCATTATGATAGTTCGAGAGCTGTCCTGCCTTTCGTGGTTTTAAACTGCGCTGCGATTCCACGGGATTTGCTTGAAAGCGAACTCTTTGGCTATGAAAAAGGGGCATTCACAGGTGCATTGGAAACAAAGCAGGGACTTTTCGAAGTGGCGGACAAAGGGACGATATTTCTTGACGAAATCGGGGAGATGCCTGTCCATACCCAGGCAAAACTTCTGAGGGTGTTACAGGAAAAGGAACTGCAGCGGTTGGGAGGGAAGAGGATAATTAAGATCGATGTGCGTATCCTTGCCGCAACCAACAAAGATTTAAAGGCTGCTATTGCCAATGGGGAATTCCGGGAAGATCTCTTTTACCGGTTAAACGTTGTGCCTGTTCACGTTCCTCCGTTGCGTGAACGGAAAGAAGACATCCCCTTGCTTATCGCCTGTTTTTTAGAGTCGAGTTGTACGGATGTTGGCAAGCGTATTAATGGGTTTACCGATGAAGCAATGACAAATTTTTTAAATTACACATGGCCAGGCAATGTGAGGGAATTAAGAAATGTCATCGAGAGGATTGTTACCATTGCGCCGGCTGATAGTGTGGTCGGGGTAGAGATGCTTCCTCACGAAGTTTGTAATCGGTCTGCAGTGCGGTTGCAAAAATATAAATCTGCAGGAATTCTGTATGAAGCCCAAAAACAATTAGAAATCGAGATGATTATGGATGCGCTGAAATCATCGGAAGGTAATAAGTCTAAGGCGGCTGCTCTGCTGGGGATCAGCCGAAAGGTACTCTATGAAAAGATCGAAAACTATAAAATTGTGTAGCCAATCCTGCAGGAGTTATTCCCATTTCTTTCCCGTCTTTATTTACCTTTTTCTCTCGAACAGTATTCCAGGGTTAAATTGTTAAGACTCTATCTTTACCCTTGACACAGAAACCTCTTTTGTTATAATCTCGACTTCTTTTATGATGATCATAATTTTTTGGAGATAGAAGAGATAGCGCATTTATGGAAGATGCCATACGTAAGGCTGGGATACTTATAGAGGCCCTTCCTTACATTCGATCGTTCAGGAATAAAATAGTGGTAATCAAGTTTGGCGGAGGGGCAATGTCCAGCGATGAAGTGCTCACCAGCGTGCTCCAGGACATTGTCTTCATGAAGACCGTTGGCATTCAGCCCGTCTTGGTGCATGGCGGCGGCCCCCATATCAGTCAGGAGATGGCGCGGAGGGGTTTAAGTCCAAAGTTTGTAGAAGGGCACAGAATTACCGATCGGGAGACCCTGGAGATAGCCAAAGATATCCTGATAAATCAGATCAGCGCCTTCATTGTTAAGAAGATTTTTGAATTGGGGAATGAGGCTGCCTGTATTTGGGAAAATGGATATTGTCCACTAAAGGCTGAAAAATACTATGTTGAAACGAAGACAGAACAGGGAGACATTAAGAAATTAGATATTGGTTTTGTGGGCAAAGTTACCGCAATCGATAAGGATCGGTTCCTGAATTTATGTAATTCCTGCATCATTCCTGTTGTACCACCTATTGCAAAAGATGCAAATGGAGATGTATATAATGTTAATGCAGACAATGTCGCGGCGTTTATTGCAAAGGCGCTTGGCGCAGAGAAGCTCGTGTTTCTTTCAAATACCCATGGCATCATGACACAGCCTAACGATGAGTTATCTTTTGCTTCTACCTTGCACGAAGACGAGGTTCACGCACTCATAGATAAAAAAATAATCAGCGAAGGCATGCTTCCCAAGGCGTTGGCCTGTATCAGTGCCGTGAAGGCGGGGGTGAAGAAGGCTCATATTATCAACGGAATGATTCCGCACGCGCTTTTGTTGGAAATTTTTACCGACAAGGGTGTCGGAACGCAAATTATTGTATAAAAGATGGTTGTGTCTTACCATGAATACGGTATAATTTTAGGGATTGAAAGAATCATCCTGTTTCAATCCCTTTTTCGTTTTTAAGGAATAGAGGCATGAACACGAAAGAGATTCAAGAAATTTATGACCGTTATGTTATCCCTAATTATATTCGAAACCCTATTTTACTGACGAAAGGTAGTGGGTTGGATGTATGGGATGCCGAAGGAAAACGCTATCTCGATCTTTTTTCAGGCTGGGCGGTGAGTTTGTTAGGGCACTGTCATCCTCATGTCGTCGCAGCCATTCAAAACCAGGCGGAAAAACTCCAGCATGCGCCGAACATCTACTATACCGAACCACAAGGCTTGCTGGCACAACACATATCTGAAAAATCCTTTGGTGGACAGTGTTTTTTTTGTAACAGCGGCGCTGAGGCTAATGAAGCAGCAATTAAGCTTGCGCGTATTCATAATTCAAACACAGGCAGATACAAAATAATTACCTTTTCGAATTCATTTCATGGCCGGACCTTGGCTACGGTTACCGCAACGGCACAACCGAAATATCATAAAGGATTTGCTCCGCTTGTTGAAGGTTTTTTCTACGTGCCATTTAATGATTTGGAAGCACTGAAAAGAGCAATAGACGATAAGACATGTGCAATAATGCTGGAACCCATTCAGGGCGAGGGTGGCATTAATATCGCTACGAAAGAATTCATGTTCGGTATAAGAAAATTGTGTGATGATAAAGGATTGTTGATGATCCTTGACGAGGTTCAGTGCGGCATGGGCAGATCCGGGAGGTATTTTGCGTATCAGCACTATGATATTGAGCCGGATATTATGACCCTGGCAAAGGCGCTTGGCGGAGGCGTTGCTATTGGGGCAATGACTGCCAAAAAGGAGATTGCAAAGAGTCTTGTTCCCGGCAGCCATGCCTCTACTTTTGGTGGAAATCCTTTGGCATGCGCAGCAGGGGTAGCGGTATTTGAAACGATTGAAAAAGAAGGGCTGCTTTCTCATGTTGCAACAATGGGTAGGTATTCCGTTGAGCAGTTAAAATTATTACAAAAGACGCATAACATAATTCATGATGTGCGCGGTGTGGGTCTTATGATTGGGATTGAACTTGGGGTAAATGGCGCCGAGTTTATCAAACGTTGTATTCAGTCAGGCTTATTCCTCAATTGTACTCATGAGAAAGTTATCCGATTTATGCCTCCTCTGAATGTTAAAAAAGATCATATTGACGAGGGGCTGAGTATCATAAATGCAGTCCTTTCTAAACTCTAATTTATGAGAGAACGCCTATGAAATGCAAGGATTTAATTTCAATTGCGGATCTTGTGCAATCTGACATCGAGGAAATATTCAATGTCACAAAGGAACTTAAGGAATGGCACAACAAAGGATATGATGAGAAGTGTCTGAGTGGAAAGATCCTTGGGATGATTTTCGAAAAGAGTTCTATGCGTACACGTGTTTCCTTTGAAGTGGCAATGGTTCAGTTGGGCGGCCATGCCATTTACCTGACCCAGGGCGATATAAACCTTGGCAAAAGGGAGTCGGTAAAAGATGGAGCCAGGGTACTTTCGAGATATGTCGGAGGGATTGTTATCCGTACCTTTGGTCAGGACATCATCCAAGAACTTGCACGATATGCTACCGTACCCGTGATTAATGCCTTATCAGATTACCTCCATCCCTGCCAGGCACTTACCGACATGTACACGATTAAGGAAAAGTTCGGTACCTATACCAATGTAAAAATTGCCTATATTGGAGACGGAAATAATGTCGCGCGATCTTTAGCTCAAATCTGTGCGAAACTCGGCATTCATTTTTATGTTGCATCACCAAAAGGATATGAACTATCGCCGGATTTTCTTGCGAAAACGAAACAGTTGGCGGACGGAAACGATGTAATTCACCTTTGTTCCAATCCAAAAGAAGTTGCGAAGGATGCGCATGTTCTGTATACAGATACGTGGGTTAGTATGGGGCAGGAGACGGAAAGGGAGACAAGGCTACAAGCTTTCAAAGACTTTCAGATTAATAGCGAAATCCTAAAATTAGCAAAGGACGACGTCAAGGTAATGCACTGTCTGCCAGCTCATCGTGGAGAGGAGATTACGGACGAAGTGATTGATGGTCCCCATTCTATTGTTTACGATCAGGCGGAAAACAGGCTTCATGTGGAAAAGGCGCTTTTAAAACTTCTTTTGCGGAAATAAAAACTATGAGAGTGGATGATCGTATCCCCGATGAACTACGTCCCTTAATTATCAATAGACATTTTACCAAATATGCACCGGGGTCGGTTCTTATTCAAGCGGGCAATACCAAAGTTATTTGTACGGCATCGGTAGAAGAAAGTGTGCCGCCTCATATCAAAAATACTGGTGAAGGCTGGGTTACGGCGGAATATTCTCTCCTGCCAAGCTCCACACCTGTAAGAGTGCCAAGAGAATCCGTCAGGGGGAAGGTTGGGGGAAGAACTCATGAAATACAGAGACTCATTGGCCGTTCATTGCGCTCCGTCATGGATCTTGCTTTGTTGAAAGAGCGGACGATATGGATTGACTGTGATGTGATCCAGGCGGACGGTGGGACGCGCACTGCCGCTATTACCGGCAGTTATGTCGCATTAATGGACGCTATCCGGTGGCTGAAAAGTAAAGATTTGATCAAGGAAAATCCGGTTGTAAATAGTGTCGCAGCGGTAAGCGTTGGGGTCGTGAATGGTGTTGCTCTGCTGGATCTCTGCTATGCTGAAGATGCCGCTGCTCAGGTGGACATGAATGTGGTGATGACGGGTGATGGAAAGTTTATTGAATTGCAAGGCACAGGAGAAGAGTATGCCTTTGATGATGAACAATTGGCGGCGATGTTAAGGATGGCGAAAAAAGGCATTAGTGAAATTGTTGAAATTCAAAAAAAGGCATTGGAAATACCGGGTTAAAAAAATGTAGAATCCTTTTCGCAAACAGGAGAACAGATATGACTTCATTTGTGAATACACTGCATGCAAAAACTATTTTAATAGCTACACAAAACGAAAAAAAGAGAACGGAAATAAAGGAAATCCTTAAGGATATTCCGGGTATTTTGCTGAGAAGCCCTGATGATTTTCCTTTTTTACCGTGGGTAGAAGAAGACGGAAATACCTTCCGGGAAAATGCTATGAAAAAAGCAGTTCCTCTTGCAAAGGCTTGTAACACCTGGGCGATGTCAGACGACTCAGGGCTTGAAATCAAAGCACTGGGTGGGCGCCCCGGTATCTATTCATGCAGGTATGCAGGCGCAAATGCAACCGATGAAAAAAATATAGAAAAAGTCTTGTCTGAATTAAAGGGGGTGCCCAGGGAACGGCGTACAGCCAGATTTGTATGTTCGATTGCCCTGGCCGGCCCGCAGGGGCTGTTTTTTGTCGTCGAAGATTATTGTGAGGGATTTATTATTGAGGAACCCCGGGGGAGATGTGGTTTTGGATATGATCCCGTTTTTTATCTACCAGAACACAACAAGACCTTTGCCGAATTAAGTTCGTCTATCAAAAATAGGATCAGCCATCGTGCTAAAGCGCTGGAGCAGTTTAAAGAAAAATTACAACCTCTGATCCGAAACCTTTAGAGGGATCAGAATCCGGAATGAAAGGGAATCGGTTCATCTGTTTTTTGTTCTGAATCCTGGCTCTGACTACCGATTTTACCCGTATCTGCGCAGTTCCTCAGATCTCGTAGATTCCATTTTCTAAATCTCACTCCAATACCGGTCAACCATCTCTTGTATTCTCATGAGGATGTCTTCTTGCCGCTTCGGTTTAAAGAGATGTGCAAATCTTCCCTGTTCTTTTAGATAGACTTCAACCGGTTTAAATTTTTTGGGAATAACGGTGTGCCTTACATTGCCATAGACGGCTTCTTTTAATGACCACATGCCTGTATCGATTGCAAGTTTCGCCAGTCTCGCTGTGTGTGCGGGATCGGTCGACCATCCGGCAGGACAGGGAGAAAGACTTATGAAGAGTTTTGGCCCTTTGTACTGTTCTGCCGTTTTGAACTTGTTGATCAGATCAATCGGATGTGATGGAGATATGGTGGCAAGATATGGCGGATTGTGGCTTCTCCATATCTCAAAGAGGTTCTTTTTGAGGGAAGTGGCTCCTGTACTGCTTGTTTTTCCTATCGGTGTTGTTCCTGTCTTCGATGCGAGGGGGGTCGCTCCTGAGGATTGGAAACCGGTATTTCCATAGGCCTCGTTGTCGGAACAGATGTAGTAGAAGTCAAGATTCCTGTGTAAAGCGCCGGATGTGGATGAAAGACCTATATCGTACGCAACACCATCGCCTGTAAGCACAATTACCTTCAAGTCTTCTTTGGGGCTAAGCTTTCCCTTTTTTATTAAGATGTCCAGGGCATCCCTGATACCTTGTGCTCCGGCGGGAGCGCAGGCCATTGCAGTATAAAGCCAGGAATTCTGAAAAGGCGTGAACGGATAGACAGAAAGCAGGGTAAAGCATCCGGCAGCATTGACAATTACCGTTTTTTTTCCCAGTACCTTCAGGCAGTGTCTTAAAGCCAAAAGTCCCCCGCAGCCAGCACATATTGAGGTGCCCGGAAGAAGGTTTTCCTCTGACGGAATGTCTTTGACAGATTTTATAAGTATTGTATCCATATTTTATAGCCGCAATAAAACCCCGCAAAGAGATGTAATGAACTCAGCGGTCTGAAGGGATCGTAACTCCTGCAGTAAAGTGATGTGGTGAGCAGCTAGTTGGAAAGTCGTATGTTTTCCCCGCTATACCTTTCAATCTCTCCATTTCCTTCCATTCTTCTTCTGTGTAAAGAAGTTGGGGCGTTACCGTTTTTTTTAAGATAAATGACTTAATCATGGTATCAAAGATAAACTCAAATTCCCGGGGGCTGATGTTTTTTCCGCCGAGCCCGCCAATAAAAGAGAGTAAAAGAGGTTTGTTCTTCTCATGATACAACGTACCGGCAATTTCTGAATACAAAATTCCTCCCTTTCCCACGCTAATGTTTTGATCAAGGACAGCCACGGCCTTTTTTCCTTCCAGCGCCTCTTTTAAATCTGCTTCCGGAAATGGTCGTATGAGCCTTAGTCTTAAAAGCCCTGCTTTTATGCCTTTCTTCCTGGCCTTTTCCACAGCAGCCTTTCCCAGGGTTGAAAAGGAATTTGTCATAATCAGTACATATTCGGCATCCTCAACCATAAACCTATCGATGGTATGGTAACTGCGATCAAATATCTTTTTAAATTCCTCTGAAACTTCATGATAAACATCCAGTGCCTTTATACTGGCCAGGTGCATCTGATATTTGAAATATGAATAGAGTGAACCGCCAATGACCGCCAATCCCTGTGCCATGGGCTGGCTTGCCTTGAAGAAGGCGTGCTTTGGTTGATACGGGGGCAAAAACCTTTCTACCGCATCCCTGTCTGGTATCTCAACGGGTTCCCGCGTAAAGGAAAGATGAAATCCATCCATATTTACAAAGACGGGAAGAAGGACGCGTTCATCCTCTGCCAATCGGTATGCCAGTAAGACCGAATCCAGCACTTCCTGGCAGGTTTCACAGTGAATCTGCAAAAAGCCGGAATCTCTGGCAGCAAGGATGTCGTTATGGTCAGGTTCCAGCGTTATGGGAGCAGACAGACCCCTTGATACATTTACCATGACAAGGGGCACCCGCCATCCTGCTACCGTGTAAAGCATCTCAAAGCCATACAAAAGACCCTGGCTTGACGTTGCGGTAAAGACTCTCGCCCCGGTTGCAGATGCAGCCCCGGCAGCGGCAATCATGGAATGCTCTGAGTCTAAAGAGACAAACCCGGCATCCATAACCCCGTCGGAAATCCACTTTGCCAGGGTTTCGATGATCTCTGTTTGAGGCGTTATTGGGTAAGTTGGTACATAATCAACCCCAGCCAGTCTTACTCCCCAGGCAACAGAAGCATTGCCGGTAAGCATCTCCCGAGTTTTCAACACTGTACTGTCCTCTCCTCAAAGCTTAAATTTCAAATAAATCATAATAGTCAACATTGTCTGATTTACTATGTTCCGGAACCAATGGGTATTGTAACATCCAGCTTGTGCATATTCCCAGAATGATTGCTATTACAAAACTGATCATGGTGCCGATTAATATGTATTCTGCTTCTTTCCGGTGGTTTGATGTCCGGGTCTCGCCAAATCGCAGGATTGATTTCGCCGCAATCAGTAGACCAATGGCTTCAAAATGTTTGAGCAGGACAAATGTTAGTATTAAAATACGCTCCAGACGTCCAATCCATAGCCCGGCCTTTTCCAAACCGTGGGAAGACGTTTCCTTGATTACTTCATTTCGCCATGGTTTTGTGATCCTGCCGATCAACGTGCCGGCTGGCCAGATTACCAGAAGATAGGATAAAATGATAGTCCAAAATCGTACATCTGATGTATGTGAGAACAAAAATATGGCGATTTCAGATGGATCACCCCGTATCAGTAATATCCAGCATCCTAAGAGAATAATAAGATATCCCAGATGGTCCAGCAGAAACAATCGGTTTGTATCCTCTTGTGGAGATGTCAGTCCGTCACGCAAAACGTGTGCAATAAAAATAATGAACGGGAGCCAGATTGCGCTCCACAAGCCTGCAAGAGTATATGCAAGCGCTCCGGCAAATGCCCCATGCATATAAAGCCAGCCAGACCGCCATGTTTTACAGAACTGCGATCCCGTCAGGGAATTTCTCTGAAAGGAAAAATCCGCTACCACGTAAGCTATGACAAGACGTAAGAGTAACGACACATCATCATGATTCAGCGGGCAGTGCATTATAAGCTCCTATGTTTATTGTTGTTTATTATAAGTCTCTGAGCTTCCTTCTCGCGGATTGCTTGTTCATATCGATGGCACAGTTTTTCAATGGCCCAGCCACCGGCACTTTTTAAGCGTTGACGAACCGCTGGTTGAGAGACACCAAATTCCTTGGCAGCCTTTTCTTGAGTTAGACCCTGGATTTGTCCGAGTATTGCCTGTGCCTGTTCCCCGGACCATCGGTTTATTAAGGCATCGAGTAAGGCGCATTCTATATCCAGTTCTGCATCAACTTCTCGCCAGGGAGTCCGTATTATCAATCTCTGATCACCTTTCATCTCGTCCAGTGTCTGTCCGGAGCGGCGAAACGCCTCACCATCTCCTTCCGACCCGCGGCCGGCAGGAAGAAAATCAATAGATCCAATCCCTATGGCGATCCGTGCATCAAGTGCATAGCGGCGTTGTTTTGTTTTAAAGCCATGGCGTAAACTGGCACGGATAGCAATTGCCGCACGGAAAGCCGTATCTGGTTTGGATAACACACCCTGGAAACTATCCCCGCGGTGTATTTCAAACGATGCATGTATTCCGTCGGGTATCATATCGTCGATGGTATTAAACGAAGATTTTAAAGCTGACAGGAGGCGGCTCCGTTGACTGGACGTAAGTTTCGACGAATCGACGATATCCCCGGTTATTACAGCATAAAGCTTGTCGTTTTTCATAACTCGTATTTTATGGAAGCTTTCATGTTATAAGCCTGTAATATTATAAAAGTAGTATATAAGTCTTAGGGCTTATAAAGCAAGAAAATAATGGTAAATGGCAGAATGTATAAATGGATAATAAAACCTCATTCCCGCGAGATTCAAAAAAAGCGTCGTGTATTGAATAAAAATACGGATATTTTTGAAATAGAAGTTTTCAGTTGAAAGGTGAAATATGTCAATTTGAGTTCATAGCTCTTTTGCCCGGTATTTAAAATTGTCGTTGAATAGAGATTTTTCATTATAGCCTTGTTCTCATTACGGTGAAAAACTCATTCTCGAAGTGGGAGAACGTTTTCTCATAGACGCTTGTCAGTTTGTAAGCATCAGCATACAGAAGTTTTCCTTCTTTGGCAGCGGTACGAACTTGCCGGAAGAAAAGTTTTCTATGTGGGTTTAGCGCGATCGTTGATTTGTTCCCATTTTTTTGTGGCAGGCGCTGCGGATTTGCCTAGCCAGATATGAACCAGTTCGTGAGCAAGGGCAAACATTTTGGCTGCTGTGAAATCTTTACCATGAATAAAAATGTAACGAGCATAATTACCGGTAAGGACAAGGCCGCGAAATTCATGAGAATTTAACGGACGGTGTGTGTTATTCTCAACCACACTATTCGTGGCTAAATAGTGACTCTAAACGGGAACACGCTTTTTTTGAAAGCGGCAGGGTGGTTTTTCGCTTACGGAAATCTTTTCTTAAAATATTCTGCCAGACTTTTGACAAAAACAAGGTTCTTTTCCTCGTTTTTCCTGTTTCTCCACCATTTTTGACTACTCTGGACACGCCTATCTCCCTGCCATACTATTTTTTCACGTTTTTTAGGCTGCCCTTCGTAGCTTCTCGTGCTTCTTTCGCGCCCTCTCCTGAAGCACGTTGCCCAGCTTGTGTAAATTCGCAGCCACCACTCACCGTGCACAATACCTTTTAAATGCATACAACCCCTTGTTCAGACACATGTCCAAGCCGTGACGTTCCCAAACGATTGATGTCCGATTTCACTGCTAAGCGCTTATGTCTGAGATTCTGAAACGTCCTGCCCGACTCCTCTGCCAGTTCCTCTCAGTTCTTCCGGCCATTCCCAGTCATGATTACCTCCGGTATATACAGACTCAGCAACTCCGTATGCGGCTCAAATATCGAGTAACCTTCTCCCCTGTCGGTATCCGCTCGCCTTTTATCACCCGTACTTCGATTAACTCCGTACAGGTCTCTCCACAATCTCAATGTGCTTTTTCAACATCCCATGAAAATGCTCAAGCCTCTCAATTTTCACGGCACATGCTGCTACCTGATTTGTTGAGAGCACCCTCCCATAGGTTGCCAACGTACTTGTCTCTATCTTTTCACTTACGCTACTCGCCAACCCAAAATATCTCTTTGTCCGTCCTTTCGTTGTCTTTTCCTTATTTTTTCCCCCGCCAAATAACGCTTTGGCGCTGATCCTCATCAACTTCCTGAGCTCTCTTCTCCAATAGTTGCCCTTGCGCCATCCCTTCCCCTCCAGAAGCCCCTCTCCTATTGCATCCTCTATCGCGTCCAGACTCTTGCGTACCGCATTCCACAGCAAATTCACGTCCGTCGGAAAGTGTACATCGCTCTCCGGTACATACGTATCTTGCCATCTTTTTTCATCCCCCTCAATCCCTTTTCTCCTAAATTTTATCTACACGCTTCCACGATGACCCAAAAATGTTATACCGCAGTGAAGCCGTAACCGAATTTTTCCTGCTGAGGGGAGAAGAGGGTGTAAAAAAGAAGGTTTTTGCATGGCAATTCTATGACAGATTCCTGTCTCTGGTAGCGATCCGATAGGACTGTTATTTATGCCCTTGGGTGTGCCGTATCATATACCTGCTTTAGCCGTTCAGTAGTAATATGGGTGTAGATTTGTGTCGAAGAAAGGTTGGCGTGCCCCAGAAGCTCTTGTACGGACCGTAAATCTGCGCCGTTGTCTAACAAATGAGTTGCGAAACTGTGTCGAAAGGTATGGGGAGAAATATTAAGACTCATACCGGCCATTTTTACATACTTTTTCAGCATCCTTGCCACGCTGCGCTCGGTCAGACGTCCGTCGCGATTATTTAAAAAGAGCGCTTTTTTAGCAGAACCTCTTGCGTTGAGATATGATCGTATAGCATCTAAGGCATGCTTCCCAATAGGTTGTAAACGTTCCTTCCTGCCTTTTCCTTTTATTTTGACAACTTCATTAAAAAAATCTATATTCTCAACATCCGTTCCGACCAGTTCACTCACCCTCATACCGGTACTGTACAGAGTTTCCAGAATAGCCCTGTCACGAATGCCCTGCGCCGTGTTCAGCATCGGGAGATTTAAGAGGGTTTCTGCCCCTTTGACACTCATAAAGCCAGGTAGATTTTTTTCCAGTTTTGGCGTCCGAATGTTCTCCACGGGATTACCTTTTACCACGCCCTCACGATACAGAAATTTATAAAGGGACCGGATGGATACCAGTTTTCTGGCAATCGTGGTTTTTGAATAGTTCCTTTTTTTTAAGAAAGCAAGAAAGCTTCTTAATAATAAGCGTGTAACGCTTTCGAGATCATGGCAACCTTCCCCGGTTAGAAACGAAAGGTATTGATACAAATCATTTCGGTAAGCTCTTAGCGTTTGTGACGAAAAATTTCTGTTGTGTTCAATGTGAGCAAGATATTTATTGACATAGCTCTGCATAGTTTTAGCTCCTCGTTAACAAAGTTTCGAATTATCAAAACCGAACGTTTTGCAGCACATCATGTCATCAGGATTCAAAGACAAGAAGATTCTCCTGCCATTTCCTTCTCCACGTAACTAAAATCTGACGAATCTTAACATACTCATAGGAATATGACAAGGACAATACGGCATTTTAAGGCGCTTTACCGGCGATTTACCTTGACAAAATTTTCCATCATATCTAGAATTACTCACCGTAACCGCAATTTTACGTCTTCCGTTAAAAATAAGAAATTCTGTATCAAAAAAATCTGAATTTATTATGAACCAGTCACAACCAGAAAAAGTCTGACGATATCCATGGATTCCAGAAAAAACATAATCGGTGAAGTTTTTGTCCGTGAAGTCGGAAATGCCTGTACACCTGTAGAAGCATTTTGCAGATTCTCTTCACAACCAAATCTGTTTTTTCTTGACAGTGCCTTACCCGTAGCAGGGATTTCGCGATATTCCTTTTTGGGTTTTAATCCTTTTTTAATTATGAAGGCAAAACAACGTAAAATCACTTTGACTGACAAGAGTGGCACCCTTGAAATTGAAGGAAACCCTTTTGAGCACCTTCGCGAACTGCTTAAGCAGTTTTCATTAAAAAACACCATGGAATCCGCCCCTTTTGAATGCGGTGTGGTTGGATATTTTGGTTACGATTTGCGTCTTTTTATAGAAAGAGTATCCATCAGGGCGGTTGACGATATTGCACTGCCTGACATGTACCTGGGATTTTATGATACGATTGTAACATATGATAATTTCCTGCAAAAATGTTATGTGATCGGGGTAGACTTCGGTTTGGATAATACCCTGCAAGGCAGAATGGAACACCTTGAGGAAGTATTGAGCAGGAAACCCGATGTTGCACAGGAAACAGGGTATGACAAATCCGATGCGGAAATATCCGAACCCATGCTGAAATATAATTTTCCAAAAGAACGCTATATCAATGCGATCCGGCGTATTAAGGATTACATCGCCGCCGGTGATGTTTATCAAGTCAATCTCTCTCAACGAATAGAGACGCATATTGATATTCCCCCCTACGAACTGTATAAAAGATTGCGTTCGGTAAACCCAGCCCCATTTTCCGGCTATCTGGGCTTCGATGAGGTTGCCATTATCAGTTCCTCGCCGGAACGGTTTCTCAAGATGAATGCCAGACATGTTCAGACCCGTCCCATCAAGGGTACCCGGCCCAGAGATAAGGACCGTAATACGGACGAGTTTTTGAAACAGGCGTTGCTTTTGAGCCCAAAGGACAATGCAGAACTCACCATGATTATTGATCTGGAGCGTAACGACCTTAGCCGCGTGTGCGATTATGGTTCCGTCAAAGTCACAGAGAGGAAGGTTTTGGAAGCCTATCCCACCGTGTATCATCTGGTAGCCACGATTGAAGGAGATTTGTATGAACGATATGATTTCATCGACCTGCTGAAAGCTACATTTCCCGGTGGTTCCATTACCGGAGCGCCAAAGATCCGTGCCATGCAGATCATTGATGAACTGGAACCCACCCGGCGAAGTGTATATACAGGAGCCATCGGTTATATCGGGTTCAACGGGAACGCAGACATGAACATAGCCATACGCACGTTTATTATGAAAGGCAACACCGTGTACTTCCAGGTGGGAAGCGGTATTGTGGCGGATTCCGATGAAGAAGAGGAATACGAAGAGACAATGCACAAGGCCAGCGCCCTGATTGAATCATTAAAGATGCAGAATTTTATGGGCAAAAGCGGCGGTGTATGATGATTTCCACGCCAAACGCTATCTTTTTCAATGATGCTATTGTAGATGAAACTGATGGCCGCTTGAGGATTCTTGACCGGGGTTTCCTTTACGGAGACGGACTTTTTGAGACTTTGAGAACCTACGACAAGAGACCCTTTCGGCTTGACTCTCATGTAACACGCCTGACGAGTTCCGCACGATATTTTGCCATTCCTTTTCATTATACAACCCAGGACCTTCAGCAAATTATTGAACAACTCCTTGCCAGGAATAAACTGCGGGACGCTTATGTCCGGATGACGTTGTCCCGCGGCTCCGGGATGAATGAATTCATTCCGACTGGTATATATCAACCCACCTTTTTGATTCATACAAAACCGTTTACTGCGTATCCTGCCTCATTTTATAAAACAGGTGTATCGCTCATCACCTCTTCCATACGGCGAAGCACCACGTGTCCCATCTCAAACCACAAGACACTCAGCTATTTAACGAATTATCTTATCAAGAAAGAGGCTGTTGATCAGGGCGCTCACGACGCACTCATTTTGAATACGGAGGGTTATGTTACCGAATGTGCCGTTAGCAATGTCTTCCTTGTTGAAAGAAATACCGTGATTACCCCTTCCCTGAAGGCGAATCTCCTCCCCGGCGTTACCCGCGGGACAATCCTTGAACTCTGCAAGAGAAATGGCGTGCATGCGTCTGAAGGGTTGTTTGGGTTAGAAAGGGTATTGGCTGCCGATGAGGTCTTTCTTACGAACTCCCTGATGGAAGTAATGCCGGTCTCTGCAATCAATGGAAAAACCGTAGGAAGGCTTGTTCCCGGCGTTATAACAAGCCTTTTACACAATAAATATCAGGCATTAGCCTACTAAATTTCTAAATAAAACATCTGCGATATTACCCATTTGTCAAGGGCACAAGCCTCTTACCGAGATTGCATCTGCAACCCTTTTAACGGCAATTGTCATAGCTGCAGTGCGCATACTCAATTTTTTTTCCTGAGAAAGGGAGTAAACTTCTTCGTAAGCGTGATCAAGAATGTCCCTGAGCTTTTCATTCACCTCGCGTTCACTCCAAAAATAGCGTTGGGCATCCTGCACCCATTCAAAATAGGAAACAGCCACACCTCCGGCATTCGCCAGAATATCTGGAATGACGGGTATTTTGCGTTTGGCCAACCGCTGGTCAGCTTCTACTGTTGTGGGTCCGTTGGCGCCTTCAACAACAAGCCGCGCCCGTATTTTATCTGCATTCTCTTCGGTAATCTGGTTGCTCATTGCAGCGGGCACCAGCACATCGCACGGCAGTTCCAGCAATGATTCATTTGTCATCCCTTCGGCATCGGGAAAATGATCAAATGATCCATTTTCCTTATAATATTTGATAAGTGCGGTATGGCTAAGACCTCTTGGATTGTAAATTCCTCCCTTAGAACTACTCACGGCAACAACTTTGCATCCCATTTCGTTGAGGAATTTTCCAACGGCAGATCCTACATTCCCATATCCCTGAATTACCACCTTGAGGTTCTTCAGATTCATTTTCTTATATTTCACAGCGTTGGCAATTGCATAGGTAATACCAAGACCTGTTGCATGAGTTCTACCCAAAGAACCTCCGATATTAATAGGTTTGCCGGTAACAATTCCCGGTGTATAATAACCATTGTTTATGCTGTACGTATCCATCATCCATGCCATGACTTGTTCATTGGTATTTACGTCAGGTGCAGGAATATCCTTTTCGGTTCCGATGATAGGCATGATTGCATACGTATAGTGGCGCGTAAGCCTTTCCAGTTCTCCTTGTGAAAAAGTCTTGGGATTACAAATAATGCCTCCCTTGGCGCCCCCAAACGGCACACCAACCAAAGAGCACTTCCACGTCATTTCCATCGCCAGTGCCTTTAAATTATCAAGAGTGATCTCCGGGTGATAACGGATGCCACCTTTGTAGGGACCCCTCGCTGCATTATGCTGCACACGAAATCCGGTAAAAACTCTCAGAAAACCATCATCCATCCGTATCGGAATAGAGACGCTTAGCATCCGGTCAAAATTCCTGAGCACTTGATGGATGTCCTCAGAAAGCGGTATCCGTTTTGACACCTGATCAAATTGTGCCAATGCGGTTTCCAACGCATCAGATATTACGACATTTTTTAGCATACTTCTAATCCTTTTTCATGTTTTGGAATTTTTAGACCTACAGATATTCATTACGGCCAAGAATATACCAGAATATTTTGTTCCTTCTGAAAGCGGGGTATTGATGAATGCTCTTAACCGGGTTTCCATACTTAAAAGTTCTTCGGTACCTTGGGAAATGCAAGTGGTACACTTTGGTATTTAATCTGAACCATTTCTCCTGTCAGCGCTTTCATGAATTCAATAAGATCATTGACCTCCTGGCCGGTTAAATGTAGGGCGTGAATGTCGGCGCTCTTATTTTCACTTCTTCCGCCACCCCCATTATAAAACTGTACTACTTCAAACAACGTGGGGAAAAATCCATTATGCATATAAGGGGCTGTATCGGTAATATTTCTCAGGGTGGGCGTTTTGAATGCCCCTTTATCGGACTCGTTCCTGGTAACATTATACCGACCTAAATCTTCTTTGAGCGGGCCATCTGGCGGTACACCGATATTATGGAATTTGTTGTCGGTAAAATTCGGTCCGTTATGGCACTTGATACATTCAGCCTTGCCTTGAAACAAATCCATACCGCGCTTTGCTGATTCGCTCATAGCATGCACATCACCTTGCATATACCGGTCAAAAGGCGAATTGGCATACACTACCGTTCGTTCAAAGGCAGCAATTGCCTTGGCTATGCCGTCAGCAGTTACACCGGTTCCAAATACCTCCTGGAAGGCCTTGACATACTCAGAAATCCCGCTGAGCTTTCGTACGACATTGTCGAGAGTTTCAAACATCTCGTTCGGGTTCTGGATGGGACCTAATGCCTGTTCTTCTAAGGTAGCCGCCCGGCCATCCCAAAACTGAAGGTCGTTGTAGGCAGTATTAATGATCGTAGGTGAATGTCTCCCGCCCTCCTTTGACGTCGGGCCGCCCAGTATCCTGGGCAATCCATCTGCAAAACCTAAGACCGGGTTATGGCAGGTCGCACAACTAATCCAGTTATTCCCTGAAAGACGAGGATCAAAATAGAGCTTCTTGCCCAATTCAACCTTTGCTTCCGTCTGCGGATTATCAGCAGGAATGGTTACTGGCGGAAGAGGGCCGATAGGCGGGAAAAGAGGGAAATCACTGGCATAAATTCCTTGTATGGTTAAAATCAGTCCGACAATACCACTAAAAAAAGATTTTGTAGCTCGTATCATAATCATCTTGACGAACCTCCTTTCATAGAAATCGTTTAATGCACAGAAAAACCGCCATCCACACAAAGAACCTGCCCGGTAATATAATCTGATGCCTTTGATGCCAGAAATACTACCGGACCGGAAAGATCCGCGGGCTTGCCAATTCTCTTTAAAGGTATCCTGGAAACGATAATATTTTTGAGCTTTTCATCTTGCAACATTGTTTTTGTCATCTCCGTTTCCATGGTATAGGGGGCAATGGCATTTACCGTAATATGATATTTTGCCCATTCAATAGACAGCGCCCTTGTCAACTGGATTACTCCGCCTTTGCTTGCGCAATACGCCGCGGAACTACCAGCCCCAAACATTCCCAGGACAGAACTGACATTTATGATCTTCCCCTGTTGTCGTTCGACCATATGCCTGCCCACTACCTTTGAACACAGATAAGTACTGGTAAGATTGATTTCTAACATTTTACGCCAATCCTCTAGAGAAGATTCAAGAAACTGGCCGCCTAGAAACGTACCAACATTATTCACCAGGATATCGATAGTATTCAATTCCGTCAAAACTTTCTCCACCATCTTATCTACATCTTCCTGCCGGGTAACATCCGCAGCAATCGGTATAGACTTAACGCCATTTTCCTGAATCTCCTGTGCTGTGGCTTCAATGTCAGATTGAGTGCGGCTTGCCACAGCAACATGAGCGCCTGACTCAGAGAGTGCCAGGGCCATCGATTTTCCCAGACCTTTCCCGGCGCCTGTAACCAACGCGACCTTATCACGCAAACTGAAGAGTTCAATGCACATATTTACTTCCTCCGTTTCTTATCGTATGAGTACAGCCCGATGCTGTCTCTCCGGTATATAGCTGTTTCGCCTTGGCCTAACTCTTGCCTTACAAATGTTTTGCTCAGGTAGTAACTCACCCGATACCGCAATAATAATGCAGAGCTCATCGTGGGTACCACGGTTACTCTTTCAAGTTATGTCTTCGGTACAAGGTGCCACCGACAAGCTTTGTTTGTCAGTGTGATATATTCCAAATCCGTGTGTATATTCAAACAACATGGACAAACTTGTTTGTCCATGCCACCCTGTAACCCGTTTAAATAAAATGAAAGCTCCTATGCAATTAAGCTATTTCAGCAAACTATTGATATTAAAATCCGGTTCCAATATCTCTTCTTTATGGTTCTCAATGTCTATTTTCTTTTCCATCAGTTGCGCCAAGTCGGATGCATTTTTATTATCCCCCAAGAGAATTGTGCCCACAAGTCTCTTCTGCTTTATAAAGAGCTTCTTATAAAGACACTTCTCAGGATTTGTCCGTTTAATCTGTTCAACGCCGTTATCCTCTGAGAGTATGTCACCCATTGAAGTCAGTCGAATGCCTGCCACCTTCAGTGTCGTTGACGGCACCGTACCCCCATATATTTCATGCCCTCCGGCCATATTAATACCGGCAACGACCCCTTGTCTTTGTGCAGCCGGCCAGATCCCGTATATCTTTCCTTTATGTTCCGCAACATCTCCTGCTCCATATATGCCGGGAATATTCGTTTCCATACGATCATTCACGAGGATGCCTTTATTCACAGATATGCCAGCCGTTCTGGCCAGGGTAATATTTGGCACAATACCTGCAGAAACCAGAATGAAATCACTTTCAATAATCCTTCCGTCCGCTAACTCAAGGATTTTCTTGTGGCCTTTCTCCCGGATGCATTTGGATTTGGCGTCCAAAATAAATGTAAGCCCCATTCCCTCCATCTGTTTCTGTAACGTAGCGGCGCCTTCCCCGTCTAATTGTCTGGGAAGCAATCGATCGGAAACTTCGACAACGGTCACGGATGTCCCCAGTTTTCTGAGTCCATTTCCCGCTTCAATGCCCAACAGCCCACCGCCAATAAGGGTGGCCGTCTTTGCGTCCGTGGCGCAGCGCCTGATGGCCATTACGTCTTCTACCGTTCGTAGCGTAAAAACTCCTTTGACCGTGTCAATCCCTTCAATGGGAGGCAGGGCGCCTCTGCTACCCATTGCCAATAACAATTTGCTATACGTAAAATTCGACCCATCTGTTAACAAAATTTTGTGATTCCCGTAATCGATCTCTTTTACAACACTGTTTAGGTATAATTGAATTTTGTTCTTATCATACCACTCGCGGTTGTAAACGAAAAATGTATCCAGATCAATCGTTCCTGCCAATAATTCTGGTATTCTTGGCCTGGAATAAAAGGGATAATGCTCCTGCGTAAAAATCTTTATTTCTGCCAAAGGATCCCTTTTACGGATGGTCTTTGCCGCTTCTGTTCCGGCTACCCCATTACCAATAACAATATGTTCTGTACCCACACCACCACCTATCTAAGGTTCATAAAAAAGATTTTTCAAACATTGCATGCAAACCTTACCGGCCGAAACTAATTCCAATCGATTCCGCTACTTTTACCAATCCTTCCTCCGTTGGCACCTTTTTCTGGCCTTGAGTGACCTCGTTCAACGAAACCGAATTAATACTTTTCCCCCGTAAACACACCATCTCGCCAAATCGTTTATGAGCAACCAGATCCATCGCAGCCACGCCAAATTGAGTTGAAAGGATACGGTCAAAGGCACAGGGGGTTCCTCCCCTCTGCAAATGTCCAAGTACGGTGACGCGCACTTCCCTGCCATAACAACTGATATTGGCTCCAACTTTGTTTCCGATACCGCCAAGACGTTCTGCGCTACCCCCCTCTTCCGCGGGACATAATATCGAAATATCCCCCCCTATAGGTTTTGCGCCTTCAGCCACAACCACAATACTTGATCTGCTGCCGCTGTTCTTACGTTCGTCAATTTTCTTGCAAACTGCCTCCATATCAAATGGTATCTCCGGAATGAGAATCACGTCAGCGCCACCCCCAATCCCTGTTTCTAAGGCTATCCACCCAACATAGCGACCCATAACCTCTACCACCATAACCCGGTGATGGCTTTCTGCCGTGGTATGTAATCGATCGAGGGCATCCGTGGCTGTTTGTACGGCAGTCCGAAATCCAAACGTAACATCTGTTGCCAGAATATCATTGTCAATGGTTTTGGGTACTCCAACAACCGGGCAGCCCTGTTTAAATAATTCATAGGCAATCTTTAATGTGCCGTCACCACCAATAACAATCAGGGCATCCAAGCCCATGGATTGAATATTGTTCAACACATCACGAGAGATATCCCGCGTCTCAGACTTTCCATCTATGATGATCTTATATTCAAAGGGATTTGCCCTGTTCGTTGTGCCCAGAATAGTCCCGCCAATCGGGAGAATTCCACGGATGTTCTGTAGTGTTAAATCCCGCGTTTTATTCGGTAAAACAAGCCCTTCAAAACCGTCCTCGATTCCTGTTACCTTGTACTCGTGCTTCACCGATGCCGATTTAACAACGGCGCGGATAACGGCGTTCAGTCCCGGACAATCACCGCCACCTGTCAATACACCAACCTTCTTCATGACGTACCGCTTTCCTTTCGTATAATTTGCATCGCAAAACAGACGATATGCCTGGTGTAGCGTTTTACAAAAATGTCCCCTGTCGTATTACCGCGTACAATCTTTCTCTTTTGCAAGTTTTTACACTCCTCTTGACTGCGTCGTGATGGTTCGACAGTCTCCCCATTCGCGGTGTATAACCTGAGCCTGTCGAAGGATCCGTCGAACGATAGGGAGGATTTGGTTGCGACTTTGCTGCGTTATGTTATTGTCATTGCGAACGGCAGCGAAGCAGTCTTAGGCCTTTTGTAAATAATAGATGCTTCGGCGCTCCACTCCTTGCACGGGTATTTGCTTGTATACAGGCTTTGTGAAACGTTATACTAGATGCCTGCTTCTCTGCCGAAGCCGGAGAAAGGGATGCTTGCCTTAACCGGGTTCTTGGGCAGGACGCATGCACCTGTGTACCCCAACCAGAAAAGGTTGGAAAAGACAAAATCCAAAGAATGAAATTCTCGAGTCAATCCTGTCAGGGTTTAAAAATCTGACGCGTTTAAATTTGTTTTTTGCTAAAGGATATTAAAGTTGCCTGATTAGCTTTAGAAGATCTTTATGGCCTCTTTTTCAAGACGAGTTTTCGTACGTATCCTGCCAAAACCTGTATCTCCACGGGTTTCAGCTTGTCACTCCATCTGGGCATCTTGTTCTTACCGTTCGTAATGGAATTTAAAATCTCTTCGTCTTTTTTTGTGCTCTGCCACTCCGGATCTGCAAAGTTGGGGACTTTCAGTTCATGTCCCCTCTTCGTGCCTTTACCATTTTCGCCATGACAGGTGGCACAATGATATTCAAACAATTTTTTTGGATGAACTTCTTCTCCCTCTTGTCCCGAGACAGATGAGAACCCGGAACATAAGCTAAAGGAGGCAAGGAAAAATGCATGGTAAGCTATCGTTCGTTTCCCATTAACCATATCTCAAAACTCCCCGATGAGCTTTTTATTTCTTTCCGAAACCTCTGACAACGGAAACTAACGCCTTGATTTCCTCCTGCGTCAATTTTTCTTTGAATGGCATCATCTTTTCCGGTGTTCCATTGTTAATTTGCCTGATGATTTGTTCGTCGGTTGTCTTTGCCTGCCATTCAGCATTCGCAAACTCGCGCGCCCCCAGACCTGTCCCAAGGTCGGTAGGATGACCGTTCTCCCCATGACAGGTTTTGCAATGGGCCATATACACTTTTGTCGCATCGATGTTTGATGCTCTTGAAATCGATATTCCAGAAAAATAGGTAGCTGCTCCTACGATAACGGACAGCGATACTCCTGCTAAAATCCCTCTTCTATCCATGTCTTTTTCTCCTTAAAATTAACGATGTTAAAGAAGCGAAACAGCCAACACTGATATTCGCAGCACGGTATAGCCACTTCTCAGGAAACCATCCATATTCATCTCCTGCATTGTGGATATCTCATTCTTCATACGTAAGAACCCGGATAATACCCATGGTGCCGCCATCCGTGTTTGTGGTGCTGTCACACACAGAAATTACTTTTTTGATCTTGTTCTGCTGAAGAAATTCATTTACTGATCTATCCAGTTCCACTAGCTCGTTATGAACTTGAAATATCTTGAGAGGCGAAGTAAAGGTTTTCACTTTCACCATAGAGCGGCTCCTTTGTAAAATGTGCAGAGAGAATTTATTTGGTTACGTTCACCTCTTTTGTGCCCTCCCAGATGCCATGGATGTTGCATCGGCTAAACACCCGAAGGGGTCTCTTACCCGCATGGTGCAAGACGATACTCATCGAAACCTCTGGCTTACTCAGTTCCGCAGTAAAATCCACTCGTGAGATATAAATGTGGCCGCAATAGAGGTCGACAAACTGAATGAAGTGGCCATTTTCCATACCATGAGGCACTTCTCCCACTTTTATGATAACCGTAAAGGGCTGTCCTGCCTTCACAACGTCCGGTACGGAAATCACAGGCACATGCTTTTTGGCGGTATCCGCAGGGCCGGTGGCTAGGGTATTGATTTGACAAAACAACGTACTCTCCGATGTCATTGTTCCTCCGCGATGAAAAATGTTTAGGAAATAATGCTGTTTTTAAGCAGCGTTGCAGACACCATTCTGATTGTTTTACAGGGCATAACAGAATACATTATCCGCACTGATAACAAATGTGTTGTCGAATGTCTGCTTCCCTCAGGCTATATAACAATCAGATCCACAGGACAGGTGCGCAGACATTCTTCACAACCAACACACACGACCTTATCCACGACGATAATTATTTGCATGTCTCGCGCCGGGGAATGATACTGCATTCGTGTCATCTCCGGCAAAAGATGAAAAGATTTATTCGGCCTTGACTTCTATCTTCCGCGGCTTTACATGCTCTGCTTTAGGCAAGACGAGAGACAAAACACCATCTGACATCTTCGCTTCGATTTTATCGCGATTAATTGCGTCTGAGATAACAAAATGCCGGTGATAATGTCCGACGGAGTATTCGTTATACAACACCCTTTCATCGCGAAATGATTCCTGTGCAACCTCACCATTGATAATTAATTCATTATCCCGGAGGTCAATCATTACATTCTCCTTACCTACTCCCGGCATATCAATCAAAATCGTGAAATTGTCCGGCGTTTCATAAATATCAGACTGAGGAAAATACCAGTCGCCCTTTCCCGTAACAACACATTTGTCAGGAGTGATCTTCTTTTTTTCAACGGACGGATGTTCTTTTGTTTCCATATACCAGCGCCTCCTTTTTCGCTAGGCTTTCTGAATCATCACTTGTTTGGGTTTTGCCTCGGGGGCCCTCGGGAGCGTTACCAGCAAAACACCATGCTTATACGATGCTGTTACCTTTTCTACATCCACTTTCTCAGGCAACATAAGGGAACGGGCAAATGTTCCATAGTTTCTTTCCCGGCGCAAATAAGTCGCCCTTGCTGCAGGGACAACAGGTTTTCTCTCTCCTTTGACCGTCAAAACATCGTTCACCACCTGAATGTCCAGAGCATTAATCTGGATTCCGGGAAGTTCTGCACGAACAAAAACGTTTTCCTCATTTGCCGATACAATAATCGGGGGAAATTCCATAGATGAATATCCTTCCACCTGAGGCGCAGAGCTTAAAATATCTAATAAATCGCTCATTTCCTTCTGGATATGAGTGAGGCTATTAAGCGGACCTGTCCTGCCCCATCTTATAAGACTCATGAAAAGTCACCTCCTCTCGGTTTCACAAAGGTATTAAATATAAGTAAAATCTTGTAATCGGTTCTTTGTCCAGGATCTTGGCTGTATTGTTCCGTACTTCTGGATTGATTTCTTTGGTTGTTTTTTTTAATCTTTCTATAATCCTGAATACACGAATCATTTATTTTGGAGCGATAGCCAACAAAACGTTTCATAGAAACCCGTGCACGAGCAAATGTCTGCGAGGAGTGGTGCGACGAAGAAATCTGTTATTTACAACAGACTTGAGATTGTTTTGCTGTCGCTCGCAAGGACAATAACATCCGGAGACACTTTTTTAGAATACTGCACGGATTACCATGGTCTTTCATCGTTAGGCCTTTCGGAAAAGGCAAAATAACATCTGGTAATTCTACACGAGAATAGAGAATTAGCAATAAAAATACTAATAGAAAAAAGCGTTTACGGCAGGGAAACACAAGGGTAAGGATTTTCTGTGATCGGCCATTCTTATGATTTAACAAATCTTTTACCCGATAATTGTTTTGCCAACTTTTTTATTTCAAGGATAAGCAAGGTACTGGTCACAACGGAGGCAGGAAGTTTTGTTATACGGATAATTTCGTCAATATCTCTCGGGCTGCTGGACAGGAGTGAAAATATCTTTTTTTCCTGGGAGTTCAGCAAGAGGTTCCTTGGGTCGGTTGCGAAAGATGCTTCGCTATCACCCAGGGCTTCTGCAAGCGGCCCCAACTCTTGGATAATATCGGAAATATCCTCGACGAGCTTGGCGCCATCCTTGATTAATTTGTGAGTGCCCCGGCTGTATATATTATCAATATTGCCGGGTATCGCAAACACCTCTTTTCCTTGCTCGAGCGCCCACTGTGCCGTTATCAGAGAGCCACTTTTTAATGATGATTCGACCACAAGTACGCCCAGTGACAAACCGCTGATCAGTCGGTTTCTCGGTGGGAAATTACGAAAATCGGGAGGTGTCTTCATGGAAAATTCGGATACAATTGCGCCCTGCTGAGCGATTTGTTCTGCCAGTTCGATATTTTCTCGTGGGTAAATGACGCCCAGACCACTGCCGAGTACCGCAATGGTACGTCCATGGGAGGCAATAGCGCCACGGTGTGCAGCGGCATCTATGCCACGCGCCATGCCACTGACAATACAAAGCCCTTTTTGCGCAAGAAGCCGGGCAAAACGTTCGGCCTGCGACAATCCGTAATAGGTGCAGCGCCGTGCACCCACAATAGCAAGGGCAAGGACGTCTGTTTCCAGGATACTGCCCTTGACATATAGAACGAGTGGCGGATCATAAATGGTTTTAAGATGTTTTGGATATTGCTCGCTGGTATACGGCAGGATTTGAACTCCCATCTCCCTGGCTAAATCAATTTCAGCTCCAATGTCGATAGTTTTCGATTCCTCGACGATGGCGTTTGCCAGCTTTGGACCAATGCCTGGCACGGACTCTAATTCCGCCCTTGGGGCGTCAAGAATTGCCTCTGAAGAACCGAATCTTTCCAGGAGCGTTTTGTATGTCCTTATCCCGATCCCCCTGGTCATATTCAGACGCAGGAGGGCATCAAATTCTGTCAAGGTTATCTCCCCATAAAAACAACATGCGGGCCATCACAACAATACACACACACACCATGTGCTATCTGTTAAAGAGGTTGGTTTAATACTCGGTATAAAATTTCTTCCGTTACCTGCTCTGAGATAATGACCTCGCCGATTTTTATTGGGAGAATAAACCGGAGCCTGCCGGCAATGGCCTTTTTATCTGTGTACAGGGCGCTGACAATATCCTCAGATGGTAAACCGGTATGAAGTGTCAATCCTAGCCGCCTGACTAATGAAAGTTGCCGTTCCAGCACCAGCGGATCGGTTAGCCCCATTTCAATGGCAATCTTTGTTGCATACAGCATTCCTATGGCTACTGCCTCCCCGTGTCTGTATCGTGTGTAATTCGTTACCGTTTCAATGGCATGCCCTATAGTATGTCCGTAATTTAATATAGCCCGCAGGTGTGTTTCCTTTTCGTCCTCTTCCACAACCTTTGCCTTGATCTTACAGGAAGTAGAAATGATGTTTACAAGGGCATTGTGGTTCAATTGCAGAATATCATTCAGGGAATTTTCTATAAAGGCGAATAATTCAGCGTCCCGAATGACGCCGTATTTGATGACCTCCACCAGTCCCGCCACCAGCTCAACGGCCGGCAAGGTCGGGAGGGTGTCAGTGTCAATAAACACTGCCCTGGGCTGATAGAAACTTCCAATCATGTTTTTCCCCCTCGGATGGTTCACGGCTACCTTGCCACCAATACTGCTGTCGACTTGAGCAAGAAGTGAAGTAGGCACCTGAATAAAGGGAATACCACGCATGAAGGTGGCTGCAACAAAACCGCTGATGTCACCCACGACACCTCCGCCTAAAGCAACGATCAGGGAATTTCTATCCAACTGATGATCAAAACACGCATCGTAAAGCATCATTGCCGTATCAAGGGTCTTCTGCTCTTCACCCGGTTGTAATACGATGCGTCTGACATTAAACTTTTTCCGGGAAAGGCTTTCAGATACAATATCTCCATAAATCTTGTCGATGTTTTCATCTGTAATCAGAAGTGTTTTGCAGTAATCCTTCTCTTGAATCAGGATATCACCAATTCGCTGGAGGAGTTCTTTGTCTATCAGGATGTTATACCCATTGGAGGATAAATTAACACGTATGGTTTCCATATATTTTTATGAACTCCCGGAGAGACCGTATATAAACGTTCAGATTAATATTTACCATAGATTCAGCTCATTTTACAGAAAAAATGCATAGCGAGACAAAGCCGCAGCCAAATCCTCCTCCATCGATGGAGGACTAAAAACTTGCAAAAAATTTTTACACGGTAATGCTACAAATGCATTTCACAGCAAACGGCGGAACAGCGAGGTTAAAAATCATCATGCCGGGGAATAATTGCTTACCTCGGCACCAAAGCCCAGATACGGCACTGTCCTCCGGAACCGCCCTCAATCTTAATGGGTGCTACAATAAGGGTGAATTTACTGGGCGGCAACGTGTCAAGATTGGCCACATTTTCCAGAATAAATTTTCCGGCGCGATTCATCACGTGATGAACCTGGAAGGTCGAACTGTTTCCACAATCACCACTCAGAGTATCAATACCTACACCCTTCACGTGCCGTTTTTCAACCAAAAAGACAGCTGCTTCCTTCGAATAACCGGGAAAATGCATGAAGCCTGCGGTGTCTTGGTTTTTATACTCTTCAAAATTATGCCATCGCTTACCCCAGCCGGTATGCAGTAACACTATTGAACCATCGGGTATCTGCCCATGGGTCTTCTCCCATTGTTCAATATCAGATAACAAAAGCACATAATCATGATCTTGCCCTGCCTTGCCGGTTATGTCTATCGTAACAGCCGATCCGACCAATTGTTCAAATGGAATTTGATCTACCGAGGCCTGATTCAGTTCAAAATGGTTGGGTGCATCGATATGAGTACCCAGATGTTCCGGCGTACTGTATCTGCCGAAAGATACCATATCTTTTTTTATATTCGCAATGCCCTCATACCTGAACGGAGTATAGTTTCCCACCGGCCAGTAAGCATTCTTTTCATTCAGGGGATAAGTCAAGTCAATAACCGATGCCTTGCCTTCCATTACATCTTCAAGAATACCTGCATGCAGGTATGGTTTCCAGAAAATCAACATTACCCCAAGGGTAACCGTTCTCACAAAAATGTTCATTCTGTGTATCTCCTTAACATGGTAATCTTAAGCTGTCAGAATCAGACCATCATTAAACCTACTTCAATCCATTATTTCCATAATTTTTTTTCAGGAGTACTCCCAGGATCAGTGAGTTAAATACAAATTGCAACGTATAGGGAAACGAAGCAAATTAGTATACATGCAAATGTATTGTGAGGATGGCAGCCTGAAGCAATCTCCCGCGCCCGTATTGTTTAGCGGAGTTTACCCTAAACAATGCGGACGTGCTCGCAATGATAACGTCCTTTTGCGTTCGTTGCAGTAAAATAAAAACAGGGCTAAAAAACATTTCTGGCGGCTTTTTTCAGTAGAAACTCTGATTGTTGTAAAGCTGCAGAAAAAGGGGTGCTATGTTGGAAGGCATGACCCTATTTCTCTTTAAATTCATGTGCGTGTTCAAAATAAGCCCGCAATATCTCGCCAACGCTCCATGCCTGGGAGATACAGCCACGGGCGATATGGGGATAATCACCATCAAAGATCTCGGAAATTGTTCCTAGTCCGGCATCAAACAGATGTGCATGAAATGGCAAAAAAAGCCTTTTGATATAGGTTGCCGTCCCTTCCTCTCCTGCATATGCCCTGGCATAGGCTGAAATGTACGGGCCGATCAACCATGCCCACACCGTGCCCTGGTGGTATGCCCTGTCTCTTTCGTAAGGATTCCCACAATAACGGCCAAGGTAGTCCCGGTCTTTCGGTGATAAACTTCGCAAGCCAAACGGCGTTAACAGATGCTCCTTTACAACCTCAACAACTCTTCTCTGCTGCGCCAGTGACAGCATTGAATAAGGCAAGCTTACTGCAAATATCTGGTTCGGGCGAATGGCAGTATTTCTTGTCCCGCCATCAATGTAGTCATAAAGATATTGCCCCACGTCATACCAAAAGACATTGCGGAATGATGTCGCTGCTTTTTCGGCGAAAGTATCATGCCTTGCACTTTCTTCCGGTAAATTCATTTCATGTGCAAGGAACGACAAAATCTTCAGGGCGTTATACCACAAGGCATTGATTTCCACGGCCTTCCCCCGCCGGGGCGTTACCACCCAGTCGCCCACCTTTGCATCCATCCAGGTTAGTTGTACTCCCTCAGCTCCGGCAGAAATCAAACCATCCGTATCCATATGGATGTTATACCGGGTGCCCTTTTCATAATAATCAACAATCTCTTGTAAAACGCCATACAAGTCTTTCCGAATCGTTTTCAAATCCTTTGTATATTGCACATACTGATATACCGCATGGATATACCACAATGACGCGTCAACGGTATTATACTCAGGCTGTTCCCCATAATCGGGAAAGCGGTTTGGTATCATTCCCTTGTCTGCATACTCGGCATAAGAAAGTAAAATCTTCCGCGCATCTTCAAACCTGTCATGCACAAGGGTAAGTCCGGAGAGGGAGATCATTGTGTCGCGGCCCCAGTCCCCAAACCAGTGATATCCGGCAATAATGCTCTTTTTGTCGCCTTCGCGCTGAACGATAAAGCTGTCCGAAACTGCCGAAAGGGATTCGACCAGTTCCGTGAGTTTTGTCTCTTCCCCTTCATCCAAGCCTTGTGAAGGAGGGGAAATGAGGGGATTGGTTTGATTGTTGAGGTGTTTCACTCCACCGGTATTTTTCCTGCGAGAGATTTCTCTGCGGAAAAGTTCAAAAACATCTACCGAATCGTGCGCCTTTGTAGATGCCACAATAAAGAAATCCGACCCCTTGTTCAAATCAAAATGCAAGGCAAATGGACTGAAATGATCTTCATGAGCCTCAAGACCACGTTCCATCTCCTTTGGATATTCCATGTTCTTATACCAAAAGGAAGTATTGTCTGTTGTGTGGGCATTATGAAAAAGATAGAGGGGCGGAAGCGTATCATAGGGTTGTATCGATATCCCGTTGGCGAGGACTTTATAATCGGTTTTCAGATGAGGATTCTCGTGGGTAACGCAGTGATAGTCGCGAAATGCGATCATAGCCCGCACCTTTAAGACAGAGGCATGCGTCTGTTCTTCCCTGTCCTGTACCTGATAAAGAATTACCGTAGTGTTTTCCCCGTGAACCATGAATATCGTTTTTTTGATCCGTATGCCGTTTACCAAATAGTCGAAGGTTGGAAAGGGATTCAAGCAGAACCGGGCAAGATTCTTATATCCTTCCGGATAGATTGTGTTGGGATAGATATTGGTAGAAAGCGGTATCTCCCTTCCCCTAATACAGAAAAACTCTTCGAGCTTGGAGAGCAGCAAGGTTCTTCCCAGGGGAGGGCGTGTGGCGGCCATGAGAAGACCATGATACCGCCTCGTATTTGCCCCGGCTATTGTTGACGAGGCATACCCGCCGATACCGTTTGTTGCCAGCCATTCCCTTTCAAGGGAAACTGTAATCTGTTGACAGACTTCTTTTGCTAAAACGATGGTCATTGCGAGTAGACCCCAAGGTTGGCGTTTCACAACAAAGTTAACTCAAGCGCCACAGGATAGGTGGCTAATAATTCCAGTGAAATACAGAGCGCTATCCCACCGGTGACAATCATTGTAATCCTGTACTGGTTGGTTTTGAACTGCGTTGAGATACCACAACAAAACAGGATTAAAGCAAAGAGTACCGTAATTCTGGTATAATTACCAGAATTTTTATTGAATCGCCTTGCCTTCTCAAGCTTTTGCGCAGATCCTTCACCCAACCGTTTTGCTCCCTGCTCTGGTTCAGGGCAATATTCGCCCATAACAAAAGGTTGCGGAGATGCCTGGGAGACCCGAAACGGCTTTGCGTCAGTTATGCGCTTTGATTCAGGTCTGAAACGCTTATAAAAAACTCCGCAAGAAAATCCCTGTGGCGTTCCTTGCTTTTGAGATATTCTACAAAGAGTGTTCCATCAATTGTTCGCAGTTGTCCCGCGCGTATGAGTTGCTCAGAACTCTTGCGTCCTGGGGCATTCACGGTGTTGAGCCGAAATGTCCGGGTTCTGCTCCGGAGTGTTGTCTGATATGCACATCAGGCAGGGGCTATTGTTGCCTGTTTTATAGCATGTTTGCAGCGGCCTTTTTTGTGTCCCTTGACAAACCCATTGAGGACCTCTTTGAGCCGGGGGTTGTTCTTACAGACAGCCCACGCAATACCGCTTCTCGTGCGCAGAACAAGATTTTTATGCACACGCAGGTTCGCGAATATTTGCCGCCAGAATTCGGCAAGGTGGCTATCGACTACCGTTACTGGAATCAGGCCAGAGTTAACCATCTTGAGAAGGTCTTCGTCTTACAGATTTTCATCAACCGTTGTAATAACAGTCCCGGCCCCAGATTAGCCCGGTGATGAGCTGATCACGTCTGACGGGAATGAAGACAACGTGAATTTTTCTGGGTTTGGTCTTCTCCCGTTCGTTGACAAACTTCTCAAACTCCAGGAAAGCATCATAAGTAATGCCACGCTGACGACCACGATCAATGAAGTACGACGTCTTCCCAAACACGACAAGGACACGGATGATACGTCTTCCAACCATCTCGTCATAATCGCCGGTCAATGGCTGCATAATCCGCCCGGCAACATCGAATGATAGATTCGGAGTAGCTTCCAGTGCCCTCGTGTGCGATGCAAACAGTACGAGAATGCCGATATACCTTAGTAGCCAAATGCATTGTGTTGCCTTAGTTTTATCTCCCTCTTCTTCAGAATGTATGGGCGCCCTGGCTTACCATGATATCGGAACTCCCATTCTGATTAAGGCTTGAAGAATCATCTGTATCCCAAGCGCAACCTGTAGTACACCGAGCACACTGCCGAGGATTTGCAGGGTTATAACGAAGCCAACAAACTTTACTATTTTATGCGCGAACAGCATTGCAAGGAAATTTAAAACCATAATTCCCAGGAGTATTCCCAGAATGCCAAGTTGGCGAGTGCATTCCTGAGCCGCTGCCATGAGAATAATGAGAATTGCGATGCCATAGGGGGTGACGATCGTAGGAAACGAGAGGGGAGAAACTGCCAGAGCGAGTGTTGGAGGAGACGGTGTTTTTTCTCCCCGGGAAGAAGTCGAATACATCTGCATGATCATTTGTAATGCTACCAGGAAGAGAATAATCCCCCCCGCAAGCAATATGGCAGGAGGTGAAATGTGCAGGGATCTCATAGACCTTTGACCTAAAAAAGCAGCCGCAAGACAAGCCGTGGTAGAGACGAGGCTGGCGGTGAGTGCGAGTTTACGGCGAAATTTTGTATCTGTGTCTCTGGTTATCTGAGCAAACAGGGCTAAAATCTTCATAGGACCCAGCATGAGGAAGAAAAAGGAAAATATCCCGAACAGGTCCAGGATATAGCCTGTCTGTTGATTATCGGAAGCAATTGACCGGAACTGACTGAAGGAAGTTGTTTCTGCAATCGCCGGAGGCATCAAACTGAGGAAAACGATCATGATTGCACCTGGAAAAAAGAGCCTTTCTTTCATAGAGAGTATCCTCCTTGCGACGATAAATAGACCCCGGGAATAAACAGGGCTGTACCATTTGGTTTTTTGAAAAATCTTCAGCATGAATACTATTGTCTTGTGAGGCAGGTTTCAAACCTGCCCCTTCGCTGTATTCCATACCCTGTTTTTGTTGGAAATTTTTTAAAACCTGGCTGGTTACTGTATTTTATCTTTTTAAACCAGGCGTTATATCAATCACCGACAGGAATTGTCACAATCGGAGCGCCTTCTTTACTTTCGGTCTCCGTAAGGGTAAAGACAAACATGAGCGAGGAAAATAATCTTTTGGATGGCATGTCCTTGTCGTCAATCCAAAACCAGTGACCCCGGTAGGGAATCGCAATGAAGGCATCCAAAGGTTTTTCCTGAGAACTGTGTATGCGAATCAGGGGCATCGGAGGGGCGTCGGCAACCGGCGGATCCTTTAGGGTTGGACTCACTCGCTTCTCCGCCACATGCTCATCGGGCACCTCAATATACGAAGCCAAATCCACAATGATTTCTAAAACCGAACGCGTGAGGATAGCGATCTCTTTATCACTGGTGGAAAACGAGCCGTAAATTACCCTGAATTCATGCGTGTTGGGGTCGAGACCAAGTTCCTTTCGGGTGGTGAGGACGTCCGCCTCTAAAGCAGGATCTACCTTCTCGCGGAAAAAGAGCTCGAGAGTCGCCTCTTCGGCGCCGTGTTTTTTAATCCGCATCCCCATAACTCCGGCAATCTGAACCTTTCTCATCCGCTCAAGCAAAGGATAAAACTCCGGATCTGCCGGACGCGTCCTCGCTCCCCCTCCGAAACGATTTTGTGTCCCGTTAATGGCGTGTATGCAGAGCCTGAAAACGAGATCGATGGGAAAACCGCTTTGAACCATACTGAGGAGAGAAGGGGGCGGAATGGGATTCATCAGTTTCTGGGCAAATTTTCCTCCTGTCATCGGGCTGAAGGTAATAGTGGGACGGTCAAAGTATCGCCCGATTCCTCCGATGCCCAGGATATTGCCAAATCCCTCTTTGGGACTGCTTAAGGAACTGTTCAAACTGATTGCACTATCCAGCGCATACTGACTGATAATAGAGGTTACATCCAGAAAAACAGGGGCATCTGCGTAGCGGATTTTTACGATATTCAAAAGCATCTGATCCTTCCATGAATCAGAAATGGCCGTGGTATAATCAAACCGGTCACGCGCCAGGAATCGTGGTCCAATGCTGATACAACCTGTAAAACAGGCCATCAGGAAGAGGCACCATGCTCTGGAAAACCAACCGTTGCATATCATACGAAATTACCTTTTTATTCGTTGCAGAGATTATGTCCAGAATATTATCCTGCGTTCAGAGAGGTACCTCTATTAATTAGGCTGGGTTTTAAAAGACAAAAATCCAGCGATTTTTCACCCACCTGCAAATCCTCTTTCAGTGAGGGATTTACGGATGAGTAGGGTAGGAACAGAAAGTTTGAAGTTCCTCTCTGGTAGAGTACGCCTGATAAAAGCCAATCTCCGTTACTTCGCTTATCGTTAAGAACGCCCGCTCAGCCTGGGTGGGTTGTCCTTATCAGGCAGTCACCGGCATGTGTTGTACGTAATGATGACTCCGGTTTAACGGGCAACAATTAAGGGGGATAATGTGCAGCCCATTGCGTGAATACCCCCCCTCTACAACATTGTAGCAAATGCTTTATTTGTTAATCTTCGTAATTTTTGTACCCTGCAGGCTAAGTCCAGCCATCAATCCTTTCTGATCGACGAAAAACGCATAAATCTGGGATTGTGCGGTTGTGGTTGTCAACGCTTTTGCTGCGCCAACGTCCACGACTACAATACTCGGACCAACTCCAAGCTCCCAGCCGTCGCTCTTGTCGAGCCAGGACATTGCCGACTCGCTCATAAAAAACAACACATATCCGTATTTTTGTCCGCCGGCTTGCAGTCCGTAGGAAAGCTGAACGGTATTGTAATATCCGACAGTTCTTCCGTTTTTCAGCAGAGAGCCTTCACCATATTGTCCGCCGACAATAAATCCTCCCTTGATAATGCTTGGGAAAACGAGGATGCCGACCGCCTTTTCTCCCAGCGCTTTTGCAGCCGGTGAATTCGCATATAAATTATCCAGGGTCATTCTGGCCTTAAGATCGATTTCGCGAGCTGTAGCCGCTCCGGCTTGATTTTCAAACGCACAGACGCCTGCAACAAAAGCAAGCACGAAAAGAATGGCGGTCAAACGAACGTGTTTCATGGTTGTAATCTCCTTTTTGAATGATTATTTATCCGTTTTTACGAGTGGTATGCCTGCGGCAAATTCATAATAAAGCGCAGCCTGTATCTTGTTTTCGATCTGGTAGTAACGCATCACCTTAGTCTCAGGGAGTACTTCGCGGAACTTGGGAAGGAATTTCTTACGGAGCTTCAGCGTCAGGCTCTCAATGTTTATGTACTCATCAATAAGCGTCCTGGCAACATCCTCCGTCATAGCATTATTGTTATAGGCATTCCGGTAGTCGCCGATCAATTTCGCGGAGCGTGCGCGAATCAGGAACAGTTCGTCCTGGTACTGACCATAGACAGGCCAGAAGCCCTTTGCTTCATTCTCCGTAAGCTGCATATTATCCGCAACAAGGAGTTTTTTGTCTGCGCGCACCTTGTCAACAAGTATTTGCATATTGTCCGCCGGCTTGTCCTGCGCGGATACCGTAACCGTCCATGCCATAGCAGCCATGAATCCCGCACAAAAGAGTTTATTTTTCCATTTTGTACTCATTCGTTTTCCTCCGTTTATTATTTTCCCGATATAAAATAGGTATTCCTCTTCGTTTCATAGAAATTGTTAACGGCCTTGTGGTGCACTTGAAATGCGCTTAGCCCGCGTTTATAACAAATCACTTAAAAATGTTCAAGTTAATTGTGATCTTCATTATAAAATATCCACCCCATCTGAAACGCGTTCGGATAGAACACTCTCTTTTACAAGACGTTCTTTTTGGCTGCCCCACGTAAGCGTTGAGAAGGTGACGAGGCACATCGTTTCTCATATTAAAAATTCGTATTACTTTCGTTTTTTGAAAAACTTCTGTACCAATAAAAATAGCATGCAAGGAGGATGTAATATAGGGATAATCCCCATGCTCAAAGAATTCACCATTGGCGAATCTTCAGCATTGACAAACAGGGTGGCATGGACAAACTCCCAGACTGGTTCAAATGGAAAAAGTGTATCTATATACAGCATTTATCAATGAAACAAGTCTCATATATGGTATAATCTCCTATTCCCCTCCCACAATAGATGAAAACATTGTCTCTTAAGATCCCGTAAGAGTGTAGGATGCATTTGTAGATGCCCTTAATCTGGATGAATTAGGGATTCCTATTCAACCCACAATGGCAGGAGCCCATGAATAGTACCCAGAGCGATGTTAAAGCTCATCATTTACGGTTATTCCTATGGTAACCGTAGTTCCCGAAGGTTAGAAAGGGCTTGCCATCACAATCTATCGTTTATCTGGCTTATCTCCTCGTTTCCTGGTTCTATTAATCCCCTCCTTCCCTCAACCGGTGATACCAACTTTTTTTCAACCAATCCAGTTCTACCTTCAATTGCCCGATCTGCTGGTACAATGACGCACGCAATTCATCCTCCTTTCTGGCGTCTTGTACCTTCTTCATGGAAAATATCCTCGGTATCTCTTCCATTACTTGCTTCTTCCACTGTGCTATCTGCGTCGGATGTACCCCGTATTGCCCGGCTATCTCGTTCGCCGTCTTCTCCCCCTTTATCGCTTCTAACGCCACTCGCGCTTTAAATTCCCCGCTATATTGCTTCCTTTCCATCTCTTGATCGGCACCCCTTTCCTCGTCTTTTTCTTCTCCATGCCTGCCTCATGGCAGACATGGTTTTCTATCTTAACATACTGTCCAGTTTTTGGGGTACATTATAGATATCATTGCGCTTTATTATATTATTCAATTTCACCATCGCAACCGAATTACCCTATTTTTTATGACTAAATGAAGAATCCCGGAGTGGCGCATTCTCGGACAGCCTGCTAATGGGTAACGCCACAGCCTTTTTAACTTCTTATCGGATTACATGCAATTCCGAAAAGTGAGATGTCTTGTGAGCTGAATGAAATTGGCAATGTCTTAACCTCGTCTCCGCCGTAGACAAAAGAACATCACGCAGATATAATAATTTAACATGGAAAGCTTACAGATAAATATTAATCATATCTGGGTTATGGCAGCGGCGTGTATGGTGTTCTTCATGCAGCTCGGTTTTACCTCCTATGAAGCGGGCATGGCACAATCCAAGAACGCCATCAGCGTTTCTATCAAAAACCTCATGGTTACCGTTGTGGCCTCTCTGGTGTTTTACTCCGTTGGTTTTGGCTTCATGTTTGGCAAAAGCCTTGCGGGATGGATTGGGCTGGATCTTTTCTTTGCCAGCGGGGTAATGACACATACAGGGAATCTTGCTTTCACCTTTTTCTTTTTTGAATTAGTCTTTGCGTCCACTGCCGCCACCGTACTGACAGGCGCCATAGCAGAACGGTCGAGTTTTATTTCCAATGTCATAAGCGTCGTGTTTGTAACGGGCATTATCTACCCGATATTCGGTCATTGGACGTGGGGAAATCTCTTTTGCTCAGGACAGGCAGGATGGCTGGAAAGATTAGGATTTATTGATTTTGCAGGGTCTACCGTAGTGCATTCCGTCGGTGGATGGTTTGCGCTGGCGGGGGCTATTGTTGTGGGTCCAAGAATCGGTAAGTATAACCCTGACGGCACTTCGAATCGGATAGGGCTGCATAACATCCCGCTGGCTACACTGGGTACCTTTTTCCTTTGGTTCGGTTGGTTCGGCTTCAACGGCGGAAGTCTTCTCAGGGCAAGCGCTGATATCGGTCTCGTTATTACCAATACCAACCTGGCGCCGGCTGCTTCCGGTGTTTCATCGTTACTATTTAATTATGCGATGGAAAAGAGGCTTAACGCCGGTAAATTTTTTACGGCTATTTTGTCCGGGCTGGTTGCGATAACGGCAGGATCAAACAGAATAAGCCCGGATGGAGCTGTTTGTGTCGGATTGATTGCCGGTATCATGTCAATTCTGGCACAGGACTTTTTTGAAAAGGTACTCAAGGTCGATGACCCAGTCTCCGCCGTTGCAATCCACGGAGTGGGCGGTGTTGTTGGCACGCTATGCGTTGCAGCCTTTGCCGAAAAATCGAAGCTCACGGTAGAGGATGCTAACCGATTGCATCAGCTTGGAATTCAGACAATAGGGGTCGCGGTTGCTTTCGTATGGTCATTCGGACTTGGGATGCTCTTTTTCCAGTGTCTGAAGAAAATTATACGCATCCGGGTAAGCCCTGAGGAAGAGAAGAGAGGACTTAACGTCGCTGAATATGAAGATGTGGCTTCATGGCTTGATTTTATACGAATTACAAGACTTCAAGACCTGAACGTCCTCCTGGAAAAACGGGTGGAAGAGAGGACGGAGGCGCTTCAGACGGCAAATATCGCACTTGAAAAGGCCAACAGGCTGAAATCAGAGTTTTTGGCGACCATGTCTCACGAACTTCGTACTCCCCTGAATGCAATCATTGGTTTCGCTGAGGTGTTAAGAGATGAAATTATCGGTACCCTCAACACCGGGCAGAAGGAATGCATTGGCGACATTCGTAGCAGCGGACAGCATTTGCTCGACATGATTAATAGCATTCTCGACCTCTCAAAGATTGAAGCGGGAAAATTAGAACTGCAGTACGAAAAGTTCTCTCTGGAAGAAGCCCTGAAGGAGATATTGCATGAAGTCTCGGAATCTTCTCAAAAGAAAGATATCAGCATCTGCAACAACATTCGTGAGGACATTCCTTTTCTAACGGCAGACAAAAGAAAATTTAAGCAAATGATGCTCAACCTGTTATCCAATGCTGTTAAGTTCACACCTGAGCACGGCAGGATAACAATCAACGCAAATCTCGTTGATCATCATCATGTCCGGATTGACGTAAGAGATACAGGTATTGGCATAAAACCCGAGGATTTGGATAAATTATTTGAAGTGTTTAGCCAGGTAGATAGTTCACATTCCCGTCGCTACGAAGGAACAGGACTTGGTCTGGCGCTTACAAAACGCCTGGTGGAACTGCACGGTGGTAAGATATGGGTAAAGAGTGAATACGGGAAAGGGAGCACCTTCACCGTTACGTTACCCTTAAAACCGTAAAAATCTTTCTTAGCGATTAGTGGTTATCCTTTCTTCATCCCCGATATCGCACCCATACAAACTGGAATTGTAAATTACAACATAGCAAAGGCGAAATAAATCCTCTCCAATCGTTTGACGGATCCTTCGGCAGGCCTATCATTATTTCTACATTCAGATTGCCTTGGGTTCAATGCGAAATAAAAGGTTGTTCAGGTATGTGGCTCAATAATGACTTTAACCGATTCCTTTGCCTCGGCAACCAGTTTGAAACCAAGCGCTGTTTCTGCAAGAGGCAATCGGTGGGTGATCAGGTCGCGCACCCTTACTCTGCCCGATCGGATCAATTCTATAGATGTTGCCGTGTCATTCGGGGGACCGGCATACGAGGTGACAACAGAATTACCATTGCGCCAGAGGTCCCAGAGGTTCATGGGTGTTATTGCGTTGGGTTCTGTCGGGGCAAAAAACAGAATCGTTCCACCCCGGTCCACGGAGTTAAATGCCTGCTGAATGGCTGGGGCAGCCCCCGTGCAGACAATGACGAGGTCTGCCAGGCGTCCGTTGTTGAACTTCCTTATGCTGGCCGGGACATCTTCTTTAGCATACATTGCTATATCTGCCCCGCATTGTTTGGCAATTTTTAAGCGATAGTCATTAATGTCCACCGCATAGATACGGCCTGCTCCCAATGCGCGGGCCAACTGGATATGAAGTAATCCGGAAATGCCGCTGCCGATGACGAGCAGGCTCTGTCCCGGACGGAAGTTTGCCCTCTTCTGTCCAAGAAGGGTGCAGGCCAGAGGTTCTGCAAAGGTACCCTCTTCAAAAGAGACTTCGTCCGGCAGGATAAAGGTGCCTCGATCAACGTTGATCTGGGGGATACGAAGGTATTCAGAAAATCCACCAGGGAAAAAATTGGTGGTTCGTAAGGTGTCGCAAACCGAGTAATGCCCATTCAGACAATAGTGACAGGTATTACAGGGCACATGATGGGCGACCGTTACCCGGTCACCCACCTTAAAACATTTAACGCCTTCACCAATTGCAACGATCTCTCCTGCGATTTCATGCCCCAAAACCAGCGGGGCTTTTTTAATGCGATACCATTCCATGACATCGCTTCCGCAGATACCGCTAGCCCGCACCTTTACCAGCAATTCCCCAGTACCAATGTGCGGGGATTGCATCTCTTCGATCCTTACATCCCGATTGTTATAATACATTGCTACGCGCATAATATTTTTCCTATGCAATTCTCAGCAGATTATCAAACCTTTGAAACTATTTTTTCTTTTCGTCCTTTACGGTGTTAAACAAGTCGATAGCCTGTTTAACGGATGCATTTTCATGGATGATGGCGCGCAATGCCCTGATCATGGCTACCGGATTTTCGTTTTGCCAGATATTTCTGCCCAGGTTTACACCGATAGCGCCTTTTTGGATGCCGTCGTGAACAAACTCAAATATTTCATCATCCGAATTTGTTTTTGGACCGCCGGCCATGACCACTGGCACGGGGCAACCGTTTGTAACTTTTTCAAAATTTTCACACCAGTAAGTTTTTACCACCCGGGCGCCCAATTCTGCTGCAATACGGCAGCAGAGCGCGAGATAGCGGGCGTCACGTTTTTCCATCTCTCTGCCGACGGCCGTAACAGCCATTACGGGAATGCCATATCGCTCCGCTTCATCAACCAGCTTCGACAGGTTATGCAGGGTTTCCTTTTCGTAATCGCTGCCAATGAAGACAGAGATACCCACTCCGGATGCATTTAAACGAATAACCTCTTCCAGCGAGGTCGTTAGCACTTCATTGGCAAGATCTTTACCCACCATACTGGCGCCGCCCGATACCCTGAGGATGATCGGCTTGCTGTTTTCGGGATTTATACAAGAACGCAATACGCCTCGGGTGCAGAAAAGAGCGTCGGCATAATCAATAATAGGCTTAATCGTCTCGCCCGGTCTTTCCAGTTTTGAAGTAGGGCCCTGGAAATATCCATGATCTATCGGCAAGTACATGCACCGGCCGTTTGACTTAATAAGCTGAGACATACGATTTTTTATTCCCCAATCCACGGTTTTCCCCCTTTTAAAAATTATAGAAAAGTTATCCCATCATTTGGATCCCATACCACAAATCCACCAAGAATTTCTCTTCGCGTCTTATGAACGTTCTCGTGGTATGCGTCTAAATTCCGTCCCCATCCTTGTAGTTTTTCATGAATACCGCCAATGTTTCTGATTCTGTCTCGGAAACGGCATCGTTTGCTTCGTTGGAAAGGTGCAGAGTCGTTTCCAGTTTTTTTATCCGTTGTTTCAGTTTTCTATTTTCTTCTAAAACCATCATGATGGCCTCGGCAATAGGGTCGGGTAATTGTCCATGATCCAGCTTGGTTTCTTGTTCCTCGGCCTTTCGTTGCTTTATAATCCGTCCCGGCACACCGACTACGGTTGCATGCGGCGGTACGTCTTTTGTTACAACAGAACCGGAACCGATCCGTGCATAATCTCCTATCGTGATGTTTCCCAGGATGCAGGCGTTTGAACCGACGACAACCTTCTTACCCAAATTGGGATGCCTTTTTGTCTTTTCCGTGGTTGTTCCGCCGAGGACGATCCCCTTATAAAGGAGACACCCATCGCCGATTACCGCTGTTTCACCAATTACAATGCCCATGCCATGGTCAATGAATACACCTCTTCCTATTTGAGCGGCGGGATGTATTTCAACGCCTGTCAAAAACCGGTTTATGTGAGAAATAAAACGGGGCAATAGGATCCATCCTCTTGCCCAGAGATAATGGGATATCCGGTGCAGCCATAAAGCATGAATGCCCGGATAGCATAGCAGCACCTCAAGTTTGCTTCGTGCTGCCGGATCATTTTGGAAAGCGACATCTATATCCTCACGCAGGCGTTCGAACATTAAAATTCCTTAAATAAGACGGTGGACAGATATCTTTCCCCCGTATCGGGAAGCACAACCACGATCAGCTTTCCTTTGTTTTCAGGCCTTGCTGCTACAAGGAGCGCAGCATGGGTCGCAGCCCCGGAAGAAATGCCTGCCAAAATTCCTTCCTGCCTGGCTAGTTGGCGGGCTGCAGCAAATGCCTGTTCGTTCTTTACAGGAATAATCTCATCGATTATCTTCATGTTGAGGATGTCCGGGATAAATCCCGCACCGAGTCCCTGAATTTTATGTGGACCCGGCTTCCCGCCGGCAAGCACGGGTGAATCGGCAGGTTCCACGGCAATAACCTTTAATGAGGGTTTTCGTTTCTTAAAAACTTCTCCAACGCCCGTAATTGTTCCGCCCGTACCTACTCCTCCCACAAAGATATCGATCTTGCCATCCGTATCATTCCATAGCTCTTCTGCTGTTGTTTTGCGATGTATCTCCGGGTTTGCGGGATTTTTGAATTGTTGTGGCATAAACGAGTTCGGAGTGTTCTTCTGTAATTCTTCTGCCTTCGTAACAGCGCCCCTCATTCCTTCGGCGCCCGGTGTCAGCACGATCTCTGCGCCGAATGCCTTCAGCAGGTCCCTTCGTTCAACACTCATAGTGTCTGGCATGGTTAAAATCAGTTTGTAGCCTTTTGCAGCAGCTACAAATGCTAATGCAATGCCTGTGTTGCCGGAAGTAGGTTCTACGATGACGGTGTTTTTGCTAATCAAACCTGCCTTTTCCGCAGCTTCAATCATTGCGATTCCGATGCGGTCCTTTACAGAGCCCAAGGGATTAAAAGATTCCATTTTAGCGACTACCGTAGACCCTAATCCTTTTGTGATATTGTTTAACTTAACCAGAGGGGTATCGCCAATTGTTTTTGTAATATCTTCATATATCCTCGCCATAATTTCTCCTCAATCAGATTCTGACAAAAAGCAAGTCTTCTTTTGCTATGTTTTAAAGCACATATATTATCACAGCAAGAAGTTGTTTCTCAAGGAATTTTTAGGGGTCCAATTTTTCTTGACAAAAAAGAATTTATCTATAGTATATGAAGTTTTGATTTGTGACGCTTATGGATTTTCCCATAAATAATTTTTTGAATTGACTGTTTTTCCAACGGGCCAGATAACCCAACAATCCAAATTTCAGGTATCATTTCTATAATTTTTGGAACATAATTCTTATTACAGGTGTTACTATGATTTATAAAAATATCGACGAACTTGCAAAACAGGTTGGGGGGGCATTGCGACTTACAACGCTGATTATAAGCAGGGCAAGGCAAATCGTGAAAAAGTCGCCCGTACTTGTTGTAACCGATACCGATGACCCTGCGAGAATAGCGTTTTTGGAATTAATGCAATCGAAGATTAAATTGAAAGAAAACGGAGAACAGGAAAAGAAGGTTTTGGGATCGAAAAAGACGGAGAGCACTGAAAAAGCATAGATTGTTTGTGGATGTGAGGTGTTGTTTGTATCGTCTTTGTTTAAAAATGCAGAGGGAAGAAATGTATATATAAGGACAAGGTATTAGCGTTGGTGAAAATCTTCATTTGCCTGACTACACTCAAAACTGCCTGCCTATGATTATCTCATCAAATCACAAATTTTCATCCCTTGGTTCATGAACTCTGTACAATAAATATGGGTGTGTGGTGATAAGGGATGAACAAGAAGAATGGAATTGTAAGCAACTTCTGGTATGAGGTGTTTCGGAACAGATAAATTTTATCAAGAATGGATAAAAACTCGCTGCAGGTAAAAAAAGCACGTAAGGAGTTATTGTAAAGGAGGGAGTTTTGTATACATGATTAAAGTTGACCATTTAGCAAAACGTTATGCAGACGTATACGCAGTAGATCATATTTCATTTGAGGTTGAACAGGGAGAAATTTTAGGGCTTCTGGGGCCAAACGGTGCGGGTAAAACAACGACTATGCGCATCCTGACCTGTTACATGCCGGCAACTTCCGGGACTGCCACGGTGTCCGGTTATGACGTCTTTCGTGATTCGATCAATGTGCGAAAGAATATCGGGTATTTGCCTGAAAACGTACCCTTGTATCCTGAAATGCGGGTGAAGGAGTATCTTTCGTTTCGTGCAAAATTAAAGAAATTACCCTACCGTGAACGCAAAACGAGGATTGGTGAATGTATTGAAAAATGCAGGATTGCTGATGTGCAAAATCAGATTATCGGCACACTATCCAAGGGTTATCGTCAGCGGGTTGGTTTGGCTGACACCCTTGTTCATGATCCGAAAATTCTCATTCTCGATGAACCAACAATCGGTCTCGATCCCAATCAAATCCGGCAGGTAAGGCTGCTCATAAAAGAATTAGGTGAAAAACACACCATTTTATTGTCGACACATATCCTTCCCGAAGTCGAAATGCTTTGCGGCCGTGTGATTATTATTAATAAAGGCAAGATCGTTGCTATGGACACACCATCCAATCTGGCTGCCCAGCTGAGGAGCGGAAACAATATTACTTTGGAGGTGCGTGGTAATGGCGAAAAAATCAAGAATGCGCTATCCAGCATCGAAGGCGTAAAAAAGGTCGTATGGCAAGAGAAGAATGAATTAAATGATTTTAACGTGGAGGCAGAAAGAGGCATGGATATTCGCGAAGATGTCTTTACGTGCATCGTAAAAAATAATGGCGTTATTCGGGAGATGAGGCAGGCGTCTATTACCTTGGAAGAGATATTCCATCAGATTACTACACAGGAACACCATGAACAGGAGGTAACGGTATAAATGACGAGTGTAGGTACGATATTTCAGAGAGAAATTAGCTCATATTTCCTATCACCGATTGCATACGTTGTTGTCGCAGTATTTACGGTTTTTTCCGGTTATTTCTTTTCTGTTATGCTGGGGATAACTCAGGAATCTACGCTGCGCTATAGTCTTGCTTATACGCAGTTTATTCTGTCCATTCTGACACCTGTTATTACCATGAGATTGCTGGCGGAAGAAAACAAGACGGGTACCATTGAACCTCTGATGACAGCGCCGGTAACGGATTTTGATGTGGTATTTGGAAAATTTTTAGCAGCTTGGGCGCTGTATAATATCATGATCGCCCCTACCGCTCTTTACATCATATTCCTGGCATGGGTAGGCAGCCCCGATTATGGAGCGATTATTGCGAGTTATATTGGACTGATCCTAATGGGTGGACTTTTTATTTCCATTGGGCTGTTAGTGTCTGCCGTTACAAAAAATCAGATTGTTGCAGCCGTTATTGGGATTGTTGCCCTACTCATACTGCTTGTGATTGGTTTAGCCAGTTATGGGAATGAAGGATGGTTTTACAGTGTCCTGAGATATATTGGCACTTACGATCACTGGGACACGTTTACGAAAGGGATCGTAGATACAAGAGATGTGGTTTACTACGTTAGCTTTACTGCGTTACTCATATTTATTGTTGTACGCATTGTTGAGAGCAGGAGATGGAGATGAGCGCCTTGAATAAAAAAAAGAACGATTGGTTTGATCAATTTAGTGGATATATTATACTGGCTGGAATCATTGCTGTTGTGGCGGGTTTTGGCATATCAAGAATTTTCAATTCGTGGGGGTTGTCCTCCTTTATTCCGGTTGGTGTTGGCGGTGGAGTTGTTGTTGGATTGGGTGCCATCACGGCCGTTCGGAAAAATTGGTTTTCAACGGAGGCGGCGAAGAGGAAGGCTCTCGTTGGTACAAACGTTGCCATAATGTCCGTTTTTGCGGCATCTATTTTCGCAATTGTCGGGTTTCTTAATAACAGACATTATGAACGTATTGACCTCACCGTTACCGGCAAATATTCCCTTTCGCCCAAGACCAAAAATATACTCAAAAATCTTGACAAGCCTGTTGTCATTACCACACTCTTTAATCCGGGCGAGATGTTCTATGAACAAATCCTGGATATCCTGAAAGAATATGCCTACCACACGGACAAGATTAAGGTAGAAAGTATCGATCCGTTAAGAAACCGTACCAAGGTTGAAGAGTTGGCAAAACGTCTTAATATCAGCGATCTTCAATTAAATACCGTGGTATTTGAATGTGGTGAGTACAGCAAACATGTGCAGCAAAATGAGGTGATAGAAAAACAATACCCCTTTAAGTTTAAGGGAGAAGAGGCATTCACGGAGGCAATCCTCAGCGTTACCCAAGAGAAACAATCGGCCATCTACTTCGTTACCGGACACGGCGAACGTCAGTTTGAAGATTTCGACCGTGGGGGAATTTCTGGGATTGCCAATGCGCTCAAGAGGGATAATTGCCGCGTAGCTCCGCTCGATATTCTGACTGCCAAGAAAATTCCGGATGATTGCGATGTGCTTGTGATTGCCGGGCCTACTAAGGCGTATCTGACAGAAGAATTAAATATCATTCGCGGCTACCTTGAGAACAGGGGCAAGCTTTTGCTAATGTTGGAACCAGCGATTAGCCCAAATGCTCCTACGGGGTTTAAGACGGTAATGCCGGAATATGGCATCACCGTCCGTGACGATGTCGTTGTCTACAATAAAGTTAATATGCCTCTTTTTGGTATACAGACCGTTGCAGAAATCTATGTGGGCAAGGATGAATACGCTGAAGATCACCCGATTACCAATGATTTAAAGAATTTCAATACAATCCTTTTTGGTGCATGCTCTGTAGATGCGTCGCCCCCGAATGATCAAATGCCCTATAAGGCAACGGTTCTTATGCGTGCGCCTGAGGGGTCGTGGGGAGAAACGGATGTTGCTAATTTACGTCAGAAAAAGCCAGAATATAATATAGATACCGATTTGCCTGGCCCGGTATCTCTGGCCGTGGCTTCTCAGATAAAAGAATTGCCAAAATCTGTTACTCAATCACATCCCTCTATGGCCAATGACCCGACTGCTAAGCCGCAGGGTGCGCGATTGGTTGTCATTGGAGACGTGAATTTTGCCACGAATGAATATATTGAAAATCCCGGGAATACCGATTTTTTTCGCAATTCAATTAACTGGTTAGCCAGAAAGGAAACTCAACTTGGCATCTCCGCAAAGCCGCCTGATTTCCGCAAGGCAACGATTAACCCTCTACAGATGAAGGTGATCTTCTGGGTCTCGATCGCAGGGATTCCTGTCATTCCAGTTATTATTGGGAGTATCGTTTGGTGGAAAAGACGCCGCTAATTCAGGTTTGTTACACAATGAAGGTTTGCCATCATTTCAATTTCATGATATTCTACGCCGGAGGAAAGAATTAAGCTATGAAACTTAAAACAACCATTATCCTTTTAATTGTTGCGGCTATTGGTATTTCGTATATCTTCCTTTACGAAAAGAAACAACTGCCCCATGAAGAGTGGGAACGGCTGCAAAAAAAGGTTTTGCCCGACTTTAAATCATCAATGATCAAAAAGATTGAATTGAACAATGAAAGTGGTAAGGTTGTCCTGGAAAAAACGGAAGATAATTTTTGGCATATTATCGAACCACAAAAACTTCGCTCTGATAATTCCGAAGTAAACAGCATTCTCTCTGAGTTTGAATTTATGAATAAGGTGGGATCCTTTAGCCAAGAAGGAGACAAACCGTTTGATCTCAAAGATTACGGCCTGGATGCCCCAAAGATATCTATTACTATGTATACCGATATCCCTGCAAAACGTGATAAAATACAAGTAATGGGACCGAAAGATAAATATACAGTTTTTGTTGGCCAAAAACTTGCAGCAGGTGACAATGTATACATCAAACTCGATTCGAGCGATGAAGTTATTGTCGTACCAGGTACCTTGCTTGGTAAACTAACGAAAAATGTCCTGGATTTGAGAAGTAAATGGGTATTTACTTTTGATAAAGAAGCTGTCGATAACGTGCAGATCAAGACGACTGAGTACACTATTGCTTGTAACCGGAAAGGCAATTTCTGGCGTCTTTCAGAACCTGTGAACGATTTGGCAGACCTGGAAAAAATAAGAGATCTCCTTAGTAAACTAAAAAACCTGCAAATCGATCGTACGGATTTTATAACAGAAGAATCGGATGATTTGGTTAAATACGGTCTGGATGTTCCCCGTTTTACCGTCACCATTACCGAAAAAGGTGTTGGTCAGTCCGTTGTCTTCGGGCATTCCTTGGATAATAAGGTGTATGCAAAGCGCACGGATGAACCTACGATATTTTTCCTTAAAGATATTATTCTTGCAGATCTGAGCAAAAAGCCGAATGAGCTAAGAGACAGGAAGGTGGTGAGGTTTGAATCGATAGGAACCTATGGGGTGAATAAATTAGAAATCAAAACGCCGGACGATCTCGTTGCAATTGAAAAATCCTTAGATCTCGATTGGAAGCTTACCAAGCCAGTGAATATTTATGCAGACCAGGATACGGTTAAGAACTTTATAGAAAAGATTAAGACCCTTGAAATAGAGGATTTTGTTTCAGACAAGCCGACGGATTTATCTGTATATGGATTGAAAGACCCCGTCTTTGAGATTTCCGTTACTAAAGAGGAAGACAAGGAATTGGCTAAATTTTATGTGGGCAACAAGGCTCCTGATGGTACCAAATGTTACGTAAAGCGTGTAGGAGAAGACCCCGTATATACTGTCCCAACAGCGGAATTCTATGACAAAATTGAGAATCCCCTCCTGAGCTTCCGCGACAGGCTGGTAAGTGATTTTAATAAGGATTTGGTCAAAAAACTTGTTGTCGAAAAGCCAGATCGTATCTTTGTATGCGATATAACGAATAAGAGGGATGCAGAAGGGCAATTCCAGTGGGAGCTCTCAAAGCCTATTCAAACGATAGCGGATACAAACGCGATAAATCAGATTATCTGGGATATGTCATTTCTAAAGGCAGATAGCTATGTTGTCAAAGCCCCCAAAGATCTTAAGGCCTTTGGATTGCAGGATCCGAGAATCAGAATTTCTGTAACATACGAGAAGGTTCCTGAACAATTATCGGAAGAACAGGGTAAAAAAAAGAAAGAGGAAAAACCAGAAGCTGTTGCAAAATCTAAAGAACCTTTGGAAAAAATCGTTGAAACCAGAACATTACTTATCGGGAAAAAGGTTAAGGATGGTGACAAAGTAAGCTCATATGGTATGTTTGCCGACAACGATCTGGTGTTTGAGCTTTCGTGGCCAAAGGTTAAAAATCTTGATGCCGAGTTAGCGCCAACTAAAATATTGAATTTTGATAGATTGGATGTAAAAGAACTGACTCTGAATTACAACGAAAGAACTATTTCATTTCAAAAAACAAATAATGTCTGGAAGTTAAAAAACAATGAGCAAAAGGAAGTGCAAGGAAGGGAAGTAGATTATTTTGTCCGTAATCTTGACGAGTTGAAAGGCAACTATATTGAACAGTACAAGCCAACGAACCTTACACAATTCTCACTTGATAAACCACAGGTGGTAATCACGGTTGGTTTGGATGGAGGCGATGCCGTACTGTATATTGGGAAAAAGAAAGATGCCAGCGGATATTATGTAAAAAACAAAAATTCGGATTATGTCTATGTTGTTGATAATGAATCGGTTGCTAACCTGATAAAAAACGAAGAGGATTTTACGACAATTACTCACGAAGCGATACCACAAGTACCAGGAAATGAAGCAAAAGCCACAACAGGCGAAATGCCTTTGGGCACCGCTCCACATGGGAATCCACCTAAGAAATCACCGCATGGAGGATTTCATTAAAAGTGCAGAGCAGCAAAGCCATAACGGAATCATCTCAGTCTGTGTGTCCGGGTTTCCGCCTTCGTTATCATAATGCCAACAAGGGCGATTGGTCTGACTGTGAGGCAAGGAGTCAGAGCAAGGAAGATTCGTACACTCCTGAATTTTTTGAAGAGAGACGTGGTGTGTGCAATAGAAATGTTGAAATTCTTAACATTAAATTTTTATAGTCCTTGATGATTCACTATGAGCCTCAGGTTCACAAAGGCAATGAAAAACTGACACAAGAGACGCGATAATATTTTCGGATAGACTGACTTGAAAAAGATCCTTGTCTGGTATTTACTATTTATATTACTCGCTTGCATTCCTCTTTTTTTTCATAAGGTATCTGCCCGCGAAACCGCTTCTACTTCCGTTTCCACTTCCAACCGCAGGACCCCCGTAGTTATTGCAATCGAGAAGGTAGGACCTGCCGTGGCGAATATCAGTACTGAGAGGTTAATAACTGCACAACACGCAGACCCGTTTTATGGATCAAGAAGTGAGATGTTCGACCAATTTTTCAATGATTATTTTGGTCAGAACCAGAAGCAAATGGTCGAAAGGCCGTTAGGTTCCGGCGTCATCATCGACGAGGATGGTTACATCGTTACTAATGAACATGTGGTAAGTCGCGCATCAAAGATCAAGGTACGATTGTCCGACGGCAGAGATTTTGAGGCTTCCATGATCAGCTCTGACCCAATCAGTGACCTTGCCGTATTAAAAATAAATTCATCCACACCGCTTCCCTATGTTAAGATGGGTACCTCGAAAGACCTCATGATTGGTGAAACAGTCATAGCGCTGGGTAACCCCTTTGGTCTGGAAAATTCTATTACTACGGGGGTGTTAAGCGCAAAAAACCGGACGCTCACATTCAACAGTCAGTACGGAGATATTAAGTACGACGGTCTTATTCAGACGGACGCACTGATAAATCCCGGCAACAGTGGCGGTCCTCTTATCAATATAGACGGAGAGCTTATTGGCATTAACGCGGCCATTGTAAACCAGGCTCAGGGGATAGGGTTTGCCATCCCTGTTGATAAGGTCAGGCAAACCCTTGTCAAACTCTTTAATTTCAGAGAACTCAATAAAATATGGTTCGGAGCGCAGGTTGAAGAGCAGGAGGATAGTTCCAGGGGGATTAAGGTTTCGTCGATTGAGCCAGGTAGCCCTGCTGATAAGGCGAAAATCAAGATAGGAGATTATATTACGAAAATAGATTCGAAAGAGATCCTGGATATCCTCGACTTTGAAAAGTACATCCTTAAGAAGAATGCTGGTGATAAGCTGTATATTCATATTAATCGCGGCGGGCACGAATTCAGAGTCGATGTTAAACTGGAAAAGGCACCGCTTCCCTCCATAGAAAAACTTGCCCTGGAGAAACTTGGCTTATATGTGCAGGATCTGACCCCTCAACTTGCAAAACAGATGAATTTGTGGTGGGTAAAGGGCGGGGTCTTGATTTCTGGAGTTCAAAAAAATAGTCCTGCTACTGAAATTGGAATAAAAGAAGGTCATGTGCTCGTGTATGTCGGTCAATATCGGATTAACGATATTGAAGAACTGGGTGCGTTGCTAAAAATTATGCGCAAAGGCGACTTCTGGGAGGTTGGTATTGTCTGGTCTGACAAGTTTGGCGAGCATCAGGGCTATGCCAGAATAAAAATCCGATAACTCATACCAAGGCAAAAGAAGAAAGCAATTGAACCTTTCCGGGTTGAACGCAGAGGACGGCTTGACTCGGGATAGGCAATCCGGTTGAGTGCCTGCAACAAACTTTTCCGAACCGAAACAAATCTATCCCTGCGGTTCCTTTCAAGAATTCCTTTTATAATCTCGGCTTGCTTCGCCTCTTCGCTGTAAACATCCGATAGAGCGTCCGTACCGAACTCTCCCTCTTGGACGAATCGCACAATGACACATCTTTGGTCAATCTATACAATGTCCAGGATTGGTGCCAGCCCCTACTGAAAAATTGACTATGCGGCACTGACAAACGTTGTTTATTACTTTGATATATTCCAAAATCCGTGTGTATGTTCAAACAACGTGGGTAAACAAGTTTGTTGTTCGATAGATCCTTTGGCAGGCTTAGGATGTAGTGCCGTGCATGGTGAGCCTGTCGAACATCACGATGAAGTCTACGCAACCCTGTAACCGAAGACATAACTTGTAGAAAGATTCTCGAACAGCCGCATTATTATTCGACTATCCTGGGAAATTTCGAGCGGTCGGTTATGTTCTGGTTCAGAAATAGTGGCCACTATGATAGCTCGATTCTTCTCATCTCCTTCCCTGGACACCGTGTCTATAATCCTAACGGACTTCTTAGGCAGTAACGGAAACAGGTCTCTCTGGCACTAGTATAACGCTTCATTAAAACATTGACAAATAAGTAGCAAGCATTTATATTGGCCTTAAAAAAGGAGGCCAATGTGTCGGGAGTTAGTAAAAAGCCAAAACTATATCTTAGTCCGGAACAGCTATGCAAATTAGAAAACACTGCTCAATCTCGCACTGCCCCTCTTCGGGAAGTAAAAAGAGCACAGGTGCTTCTTAAGAAGTATCAAGAAGAATCTATAACAGCAATTCAAAAATCGATAGGGCTAAGCAGAGAAACCATTTATAAATACATTGAAAAAGCATTGGCGTTAGGCCCGGAAGAAGCGTTAAGAGACAAATATCATCGACCCAAAGGGCCTACAATTACAGAGAACGCAAAGATGTGGGTTGTAAATATTGCATGCACAAAACCCAAAGACCATGGATATGCAGCAGAACTGTGGACGCAAAGCCTTTTAGCAAAACACACAAGAAAATATGCCCCCCAAGAGGGGTGTGCGTGTCTTTCAAAGGCTTCAAAAGCCACGATTCATAGAATATTAAAAGAACATCCCGTACAACCACATAAGATACGCTATTATTTAGAGAAACGGGATCCAGAATTTAGGCGTAAAATGGAAGACGTCCTTATGGTTTACCAAGAGGTTAACCTGCAAAACAAACGAGATGCTTCAGAAAAAATTTCTGGCAATCGAACAATTACCGTTTCCGTTGATGAAAAGCCCGGTGTTCAGGCAATAAAAAATATTGCACCAGACTTAAAACCTATAGCAGGTAAATGTCCTCAAGTTCTGCGAGATTATGAATATAAACGCCTGGGAACAGTGAGCATATTAGCCGCTTTAGATTTACATACAGGGCATGTAACAGCCCAGGTTCATGAACGTCACAGAAGCAAAGAATTTATCGAGCTTTTAAAAGAACTGGATGCCTTTTATCCATCAGAACATACTATACGAATTATTTTAGACAATCATTCCGCACATATTTCAAAAGAGACCTTGCGATATCTATCAAGCCGGCCGAATAGATTCGTTTATGTTCATACTCCAAAGCACGGCTCCTGGCTCAATCTGGTGGAAACACTATTTGGTAAAATGGCCCGAACATTCTTAAAGCACATCAGGGTTGATTCTGTTGTAGAATTGCGAGATAGAATATTAAAAGGAATATCTGAAATTAATGAAGCCCCGGTTATTCATCGCTGGAAAAAATTCGATCTAACGACATAGTATTTGTCAATGTTTTTGTGAAACGTTATACTAGTGTTATCGCCTTAGGAAAATCAAAAGTTTTCTCGTTGAATAAATTTTTTAATTCAGCAGCTCCATAATTTGTGGAAGCATATTCTTTCTTGTCCCACCAAGTAGTTGGCAAAGAATCTTCGTCCATTCGCGTTTCATTAATCATTTATGATGCTCAATGTCTGAAATATTGGAACAACAGATTCCAGGTTGGTTTTGTAAATTAAAAGGATTTCATACCGGTAGAAACATTTACGCCGTCTATACGGTGTCGTGTAATAAATATCAATACGCTTTGACCATGTCTGTTGCTGTTCAGCGAAGATGGTATTGCCGGTTCTTATGCGAATGTAGCATATCGAATATTTGGCTGGCCCCATGAGATACACTATACATATTTAATAAAATGATTCTTGAGTTTACTCGGCAAGTATCAATATATGGCACAAATTCCCCAAAACATCCTTACCCGTGGTGGTATGCTGAGGGGACCCAATAAGCATTTTAATGAATTTCTGGAAATTAAAATTTGTTGATTGACAACAAATACACTTATGATATACTGCCAACACCTTAACACCTTGGTAGAAGCATGTTTGATAAATCAGAGAGGTATAGTTCTTACATTTCAGGAGATGCGACATGCGATTTATGACAAAATTTTATCTTCGTCTATCTCTTCTTGTGGTCATGGCTTTGTCCGGCTGCTATGCACCGCCTGCTTTTAAACCGATAACAACCATACCTGTGAAACCACCAAAAAAGGAAGTCCCCTATATAGGAAGTCAGTTGGACCGTTACTTTGTGAGAGACTGGAAGTATATTGTCATACATCATAGTGCATCCGCATCGGGTTGTGCTGCGGAATTCGACAGATTTCACCGGCAGAAGAGGGGATGGGAAAACGGTTTAGGGTACCATTTTGTCATAGGAAACGGAAATGGCTCTGGTGACGGACAGATTGAGATTGGTAATCGTTGGGTGAATCAGATCGATGGTGCCCACGCTGGGGTACAGGAATATAATCATTATGGTATTGGGATTTGTCTGGTTGGAAATTTTAATAGCTCATCTCCGACAGCGAGCCAAATGTCCTCGCTTTCATCATTAATAGAATATCTCCAGGAGCGTTGTCATATCCCCTCAGAAAACATAATCATGCATCGGCATTTTAGAGAAACAGAATGTCCCGGCAGAAATTTTCCTTATTATAAATTGCTTGCGAAGACTACCCGGTGGTAAGCGTCCGCCTCGCTTCCGAGCCGTAGCAAACAAATATTGCAGATTTTAGCCAGCATTTTGTTTCATTCCACTTTATCCTCGTTACATTATCTCTTTGGTGGAAGTCTGAATGATACCTATCCGCGATCGAAGTCCGTCGGGAACGTTTCCCTTTGTTACTGTTGGTATTATTCTTGCTAATGTTTTCGTTTTTCTCATTGAGCTTTCTTTGGGGGGGCAGCTCGAATCTTTCCTGTTTCGATTTGGTGTGGTTCCCGTTAGAGTGTTCTATTCTTCCAAAATTCCTGATTCCACGTTAATCAATACCTATTTTCCCTTTCTAAGCTATATGTTCCTTCATGGTGGATTTGTTCATCTGATAGGAAATATGTGGTATCTGTGGATTTTTGGTGACAATATTGAGGACCTGCTCGGACGCACCAGATTCATTCTCTTTTATCTTCTGTGCGGCGTGGGTGCCGCCATCGTACACGTGTTTTTTAATCGTCAGTCCGGGATTCCCTGCATAGGAGCAAGTGGGGCAATTGCGGGTGTGCTGGGCGCTTATATGGTTACTTTCCCAAGGGCGCGGGTACTTGTCATTCTTCCCCTTTTTATTTTCTGGGAATTCATTGAACTGCCTGCCATCATTGTGCTGGGCTTCTGGTTCCTTATTCAGTTTTTTGCGGGCACTGCGGCTATTTCCGCTGCACAGGGAGGAGGTGTTGCATGGTGGGCACATATCGGCGGGTTTATTCTTGGCATAATCTTTATAAAAGTATTTCCGAGACATCGCCATAGTCATCCATAAAAATCTGCCTGTTTGCAAAGCCTGACGATAACTTGGGACACGAAATACGCCGGCATGCTTTTTCATAACGCAGTAAAGTCGCAACCAAATCCGATCTATCAAGCGAGATAAAGTTCTATAGTTCTGTGGGCGTTCTAGCCAAGTTTTAATTTCAAAAAGAAAAGAGAGCAATGAAGTTCTTTAAATAGTAACAATTACAGTGCCATAGCCTAACCCGACATTTGCAATTCGAGGGGTATGCAAGCTGCTAAGCCAGCAAATTCAAGGGGACAAACAAAAAGGTCGGCACTACAGCCCGCTCTGTCCTGATGCATAAAGCTTGGGCAGCGGTTGTCCGGGAAGCGATAACCCCCCTTATGCCAAAAGGAGGGAAACATCCTTTTCTGTCTGTGTATAGTGGCTCATGACAATGTGACGACCATCCGTGGTTGGTAAATGAACATCAATCATTTGAATATTCTACATTTTTTCCAAAATGGCTTCGGATATCAGCCCTGCGGCTCGCCTACGCACAAGATTTCGCAACATGGTGTGGAGACAAAAAGCCAAAAGGGAGACCAAAACATGGGCTTCCATTCTCCATTCCAATTGTTGCCAGAGGGGGCGGATGGGAAGCGTCCCTTCAAATCCTTAAACGTCTGCTCAATGCGTGTCAAAAGTAGATACGATTCCCAGACGGTTTTAGGCGAAGCGGCCTGCATGTTGGAACGAAGCCGATAGCGTCCCTCACGCCGTAACGTTCGCCGCAGGCGTTCACGATCCAGGCTGAAATGGAACGTATTCCCATTGACCGGTTCCTGCGGATTGGGAGGGGGTAACAATTTAGTTTTTTGAAAAATTCTCTATATGAATAACCTCGTCTCGTAGGGGCAGGTTTGAAACCTGTTCCTACCTGCAGGTAATACGTTGTTTTTGTTGAAATATTTTCACGCGGATATTCTCCCGCGTCTGCATTCAGGTCTCTTCGAGCAACGGTTTTTCAACACGCGTCAAATGTCCCTTCGGGGTGCTTACCAAATAATCAATCCCTCGTTCACACATCTTTTCCAAGGTGTCCTCCGTTGGAATACTGCGATCCATGAGCCAGGTGCGCCGGAATTTCCCATCCCGCTATTCAATCCGATCCAGAAATTTCCCTAATGTCGCGCTATCTCTGGTATTGCCCGGATACACTTCGTAGGCCACGGGAAATCCTTCCGGCGTCAACACCAACGCTACTCTACCACCTGCACGCAATCCGAACGTTTGTCACAACCGTATCCCAACCGTTTTTTACCTCCCGATCCAGCCGATGGCGGTTCACTGTTAAAATATATAGTGTCTGAGCGAAAACACATACTTTTGTCATTTCGACCGAAGGGAGAAATCTTCAAACCCTACAATTTCAATGCACAAAAGATTTCTTGCTCTGCTCGAAATGACCTGTTTAGTAGTTTTCGCTCAGACACTAAAGTTTATGCAGTTTGGGTAAAGCATCTCGGTAATTGTGATTTACAACATCCCAAAACATGAACGCAGCGTTTCTGAGGCTTGACGAATTATATGTAATTTTTGTAGGATAATTTCTTCCGTGTTAACCGGCCGATCGGCAAACGTACCAAAACCACAATCCGGATTCAGGTAGATTTGTTTAGGATGACGGTGCTTTATGAGCGATTTAACGTTATTCACTACAAAGTCAACCGTTTCCACTCTGGTCGTGCGTGGGTCAACAACGCCCAGTCCGATCTCTTTGTCCGGAAGCAAATCAGCAAGTGCATCAATGCTTCCAGCCCTCTCTGTGGCACACTCCAGCACGAACTGATGAATATTCATCCGGTTGAAATAGGGAATCAGAGGACTATAGGCGCCCCGGAGCAAGACGTCTTCCCGCTGACTCCAGTTGCCCCGGCAAACATGCAGAGCCGTCTTCATCTTCCCGCTAATACCTGCTACAACCCGGTTTAGCAGGTCAACGGCAAAATCCAATTCCTCTTCAGGACTCCTTTTTTCTGACAATGCCGCACACATGAAAGTGTGTGTTTCATGAGGTCCTGTAAAAGCCACCTCGGCAAGCGCCGGTTCATCGAACTGAATAAACGTGCAACCTGCATTACACAACGCCATAAGTTCTTCCCGGAGAATATCGACGACATCATTTCCTAAAGATATTTTGTCAGGATAAAAATTATAAGACAGGCTTTTTACCCACATAGAACGGGTCAGAAGATACGGTCCCGGCAGGGTTGTTTTGATGGGCTTATTGGTATGCTGCCTCAAAAACAGATAATCGTTAAGAACTAATGGGTGCTTCCGCTTCAACTTGCCGGTCACTACCGGATTTTTCAAAGCAAAGGCCGGTACATCCAGGGCATTGAGCAGTCGTTCAAAGGTAGCCTTATCTTCTACATAATTGAGCATTTCCGTCAGGGACATCAATTGAATGCCATCAATATGCCCTGCGACAAAGGAGTAAAAATTGTCACGGCGCTGCTCGCCATCCGTCACGATATCGACACCTGCTTCTTCCTGTAGCCTGAGCGCCTCCAGTGTTGCATCACAGACAATTGAATCAAATTCTTTGTCCCCGATCAGACCTTTTTGCCTTCTGCCCAAGGCTTTGATAACCGCCTTTGATCGCGGCAAACTACCAACCATAGTAACGGGAAATAATGGAATGTTTAGCATAAGAAAAAGATCTTAGACAACTCTCAAATCAACATGTACTCCAACCTGGCGGATTAATGTGCTGGTAACAGGTGAGGCAGCTATTGTTTCCTGCAAGATTTGACTTAAAACTTCCTCGTCCGCGTCGGATTTGACGTAAATCGTACCTGTTATCTCTTTCAAACCGCTGTGTCCATTCTGTTCGATACCGAGAAAAACGAAGATGTTATCGATCTGTCCACTTAGAGAAATTTCCAGTTCATCAACCCTGATATTTTGTCGGGATGCACGAATCTGAAAGCCCATCACCAAGCAGGCCCCGAGAGCGCTTAAGATATACTCAACAGCGCTAGGGGCTTCATCTTTGACATCAAAACTGGCAGGCTGGCCAACCGCCCAGGAGTGGTTGCGACAGAAGACTTTTACCTGCATTCCACCATTCCAGTGAATGCGTGCCTGCCAGCGGTAGTTACGGGCTTTCTCGTAATCTTCTTCCGCCTTTTTATCATTGTCGCCTTTCCTGATAAAATGTTTATAATGTTCGGCACCCGGCTGGCAACCAAGATACGGATTTTTCGTCATCCGACACCAGGCAGGCAGGTCTTCCTTAACACTAACCTCCGTACTGCGGATTTCCAAAATCTGGCCATCCGGCACCTGATGTATTGCCTTGCGAATGAGCAAAAGCAAACCCGAACCACAGTCAAGGTTGCCGCCTTCGCAGACATGTGATGTTTCAATGTTGTCTGATAAACGAAAATCACTTGATGACATTTTGGATTAATAGGTAATACATGAGCCTCCGGTAGTTAAAAATTCGACCACTTTTGCCCCACCAACAATCGTTGCCCCTTTCACAAGATTATTCATATCCAATCCCCGTTTCTTAAAACAGGGAGAACAGACCCAAATTTTTCCCTCTGCTTCCACAAAATCAGCCATGAGCTGTTTGAGAGGAGCAAATCCTTCTTCATGGACATCATCCGCATAGCCTTTTGAGGAGAGACGCACGCCTTCCGTAGTCAGAAACACAACCGTTTCAACACCGGATGCGGCTGAAGCATTTGCGACCACAAAACCGACAGTTGCGTTGTCAGAATTATCTTTCGCATGAGTGATGCTAACCATAAATTTTGCCATTATGTGCAACCTCCTTTCCTGATGTAATAATACTCATTGTTTTCACCACAGGGACCAGCCAGAAAAACATGCCCCCTCATCCTGCACCAGGACGGAATGTCAGCTTGCGCTCCCGAATCAAGGGAGCGCACCCTCATTACCTGGCCGTCTTTCAGTAATTTTAACGCCTTCATCAGTGCAATAATTAAATCACCACACCCCATCTCTCCTAAATCAATTTCGGCATCAGGCAGAATATTTTTTTGATCATTGGTTTCGGACATAATATGCAAATCAATTTTTCACTTTGGCCGGTATTGAAGACAGCCTTCAAGCAAACATCATCTGCTAAGTATCCTGAGACCAGCCACACCTATGAGAATAAATATAATGCAACAAATACGACCCCAGTCACGTGGCTCGTGAAAGAGAAATATCCCTGCTAGTACTGTTCCAACACTGCCGATACCCGTCCATATCGCATAAGAAGTGCCGACAGGAAGGCTGCGCACTGCGATGCCTAAGAGCACAAAACTTATTATCATGGCAAATGAAGTTACCACTGATGGAAAAAACTGTGTAAAACCCTTCGAATATTTGAGCCCAACTGCCCATACTACTTCAAAGACACCTGCTGTAATTAGAATAATCCAACTCATGTTTGACCCGTATACAATCCTTATAATGAACAGGGGATAACCTGTCGTCATAAAATTTATTGATTTTATCGCAAGCTGCTATTTTATAATTGAAATTTCAATAAATTACAATAGTAAATACATTGCCGAATCTTATATTTTTACGTAAGAAAGCACTTTTTCATCCTGCTTAAAAACTCAGTTATGAGAATGTATCCGAACGGGAAACTTTGTCGATGTATAACATCTATTGATAATATGGTTTAAGCTTCGATTATTCCAACTGTAATTTCCTGTACCAGTAAAAAATCCTTGTCTGAACCGCTTTACCATCCGGTATCGGCGAAACTTTCCTGTTGTCAGGAAATGATGCCGCTTGTCTTGAGTTCTTTATATTGTTCGATACATGATACGCTAGGGTTGCCAAAGAGTTTTTTTCCAAATAGAGAACCTTTACGGCAGCCCTTTTTCTTTAGTATGTGTCAATAGGGTAGGCCAGCACTATCAGGCTTTTGAAATGAGCTCCATTAAAACCAAAGATATTCCGGTGATTCTTACCCAAAAATAACCTTTTTTTATCGCGAAATGCGAAAGCCGGATTAGCTCAATGAAGATAAAATAGAAGGGGTGATTTTATTCAGTGGGACGATCGCATCAACTGCTCCCAATTTGATTGCTTCCTTGGGCATGCCAAATACCACGCAACTTTCCTCATCCTGTGCCAGCGTTGTAGCGCCTGCTTCTTTCATCTTTAAGAGACCGCTTGCACCATCATTACCCATGCCTGTCATGATTACACCAACGGCATTGACGCCTGCGTATTTTGCGACCGATTCAAATAATACTTCGGCGGATGGTCTGTGACGGCAAACCGGAGGCCCCTGATGTGTTGTTACGAAATACCTGGCGCCGTTTCTTCGCAATTCCATGTGATAATTTCCGGGTGCAATCAGCGCGAGGCCGGGAATAATACTGTCTCCATCTCTGGCTTCTCTCACTTCAAGAGAACAAAGAGAATTTAAACGGTTAGCAAATGATTTTGTAAATGACTGTGGCATGTGTTGTACAATCAGTATTCCCGGTGCATTCGGCGGCATTTGCATTAATACCTCTTTGAGCGCCTCCGTTCCTCCCGTAGATGCCCCAATGGCGACGATCTTGTGCGTACTATTGATCAATGCATGGCTTCTTTGTGTGCTTCTGGCTATTGTATTTTTAGTATCAGTATTTTTAAAATATTCCTTTTTTTTAACTTTAACACCTGCTGATTCTTTTATTTTTTCTGCTAATTCGGTTACTATCTCGTTCAGGGTGTGGGATACATCCAGTGAAGGTTTTGCGACAAAATCCAGTGCACCAACTTCGAGTGCCTTTAGTGTGGTTTCACAGCCCGACTGTGTCAGGGAACTGACCATAATGACAGGTAGGGGATAGTATGTCATTAATCTTTGCAGGAAGGCGATGCCGTCCATCCTGGGCATTTCCACATCAAGGGTAATTACATCGGGTTTTAAATTTATAATTTTGTCTCTGGCAATAAATGGGTCTGCTGCTGTTCCTACGACTTCGATCCCTTGATCTTTACTCAGTCCGGCAGATAAAATTTTTCTGACAACGGCAGAGTCATCCACAATCAGTACCTTTATTTTTTTTAACACGATAGGTCTCCTGGCAAATATTTTAATGGCAGAATATCAAACAAAGATGACAATAAATATCAACCTTCAATGACTGTGTCTCAACAGAAATTAAATACCAAAGATAAAAAATCAAAAGTACATATCAAAATGCAAAACCCTCTCTTGCTTTCTAGATCTAAAACTCATCTTTGAATTTTGGTCTGTCATTTTCCATTTTAATTTTTAACTTTTAAATTTCTTTATAACATTGGGCAGATTAATCATGGCGGGCGATGCCCACCCTGCATAATGATCGCCCTAGAGAGTCACTTCTGATAAATTGTTGGTTGTATGTACCGGAATTTGCTGTCTGTACCGGTAAGGCTTTCGGAATGACCGATGAAAAGATATCCATCAGGGGCAAGATGTTTATAAAATTTTGATACCAGATTACTCTGGGTTTGTTTATTAAAATAAATCATTACGTTTCTGCAAAATATGAAATCAAATTGTCCTTTAAAAGGAAAGGCTTCATCGGTAAGATTAAGCCTTCTGAATACGACCGTGTTTCTCACGAAGTCTTTTATTTGATAACAATCTTTGAAATTATACATTACCTTTTCGAAATAGCTATTTTGCATTTGAATAGGGATTGCCCTTAACCGGTCTCTTGCGTATATCCCCTGCACAGCCTTTTTTAAAACCCGGGTCGATAAATCGGTAGCCAATATTTTTACATCCCATTCTCCAATTCGTTCCATAAATTCCGCCAGTATCATAGAAATGGTATAAGGCTCCTCACCCGTGGAGCATCCCGCGCACCATACCCTGATCTTTTTTTCATGGTGTCCCTTTTTTGTTGCTAATAAGACAGGAAGTACTTTTTTCGAAAGGAATTCAAAATGCGCCGGTTCCCGAAAAAACTCTGTCAGGTTTGTAGAGATGCAATCAAGCATGCTGATCAGCTCTTCGCCCGTGGTATCTACTTCGGTAACATATTGATAATATTCCTTAAATGAGGTCAGTGATCTTTCCCGTAAACGTTTCATTAAGCGGGATTTCAACAACTCTTTTTTGGCTGATGTAAGACTTATTCCGCTTTCGTTATAGATTAAGCGCTGGAAAAGATAAAATTCCTTATCCTTGATATCAATATCCATGGGTTGTTTCCTTTAAGGATTTTCAATTATATAATCTAATAATATTCCTATTTCTGTTGACTTATTAAGAAGGTCTATTCGAGCTTGTTCATTTAGATATTCACAGTAAAAATCAAAATCAACGCATATCCGCGTTTCGCTGTTTTTCCTATCTGTATCAGATATCTTAATTATAAAAGGTGCTGGGCACTGACTATTTTTATATTCTTCGGCAATGTTTGTATAGGACAAACGTGACGACCTTCTGGTTTCGCTTGTCAGTGAAAAAAGTTCATCTCCGGGAAAATTCTTTGTCAGGCGGTAAATCTTTCATTGCCAAACAAAATATTTCTCTGTAGGCAAACAAATCCTTAAAATTATTACTTAGTAATGTATCCACTGCCTATTGTCTACTGCCTACTGTATCTTCCTGTTTCTTCGCAAATATATTTTTCATTGCCGCTACCATACGGTCGTCTTCAAACGGTTTTACTACATAATCTGCTGCACCATATCGAAGGGATTCCATTAACGAGTCTCGCTGATCAATGGCGGAAATCATGACTACCTTTGCCTGGTTATCGAACGCAATGATCTCTTTGAGCCCCTGAATTCCATCCACTTCTGGCATTACAATATCCATAGTTACTGCATCGGGTCTTAATTCCTTATACTTTTCAAATGCCTCCCTGCCATTGCCTGCTTCTCCCGCGATCTCAAATCCATTTCGTGTCAAAATCTGTCGGATTATCATTCTTATGACTTTTGCGTCATCCACCACTAATATCTTTTTCATGTTTTTACTCCTATAGAATCTAACAATTTTACGAACGAATTCATTTCAGGAACTAAAAATAGATAACATTCAAGCTCAGTACCACTAATTTCAAATATTGTTTCTATCAGCAAAAGCTTATCATCGATCGTGCCTTGTTCTAGTACGAGGTTTGTAAATATAACCCCTGCATAATCATTATGTACTTGTGGTGGCTGTGGAATTAACTGTGCATTAAAATCCGAGACTAATGCATTGCTGATGTGACTAGCAAGAATGTTTCCTAGCTCCTGTATCGCACTTTCAGTAAAAACATCGCATTCTTTTGAAGTTCCTATGCGTTGCCGGAGAAACAGATCCGTGAGAATTAATGATCCTTCCAGTGGTAACATAAATAAAAGCTTGCAGCCTTCATTTCCCTTAAAATTAACCATCACGCTTATCATTTCTCTTTGATCTTCATTCATCTTCTCGGTAGTCTCACCAAAATCCGCAATGGATACTTTTGAAAGAGAAATTCTTGCGCCTGTCCTTAGAGATTTGGATAATGCTCTGGAAGCACGATCAATACTGAGGCTTGACATGATCTCCAATATCTTTAGACGATCTTGTGTAATGTTCATTGTATTACCTTTCTTATTTTTTTAATTTTTCACTCTTTTGTATCAAAGTTGATCTTACGAGAACTGGGAAACTGCTAGCGTGCCTTGTGTCTAAGGAAATAAAAAATCAAAGATAAAAGGTTAAAAATGCATATCAAAATGTTAAAATTATCTCTTGCCTTTCAAAGTAAGTATACTGGAAGCCAATATATTGGCGATCTCATTTGTTTCTTTCAGAAGTATGTTGGTTCTGTCTTTATCTGCTTTTCCTGAATCTCTTAATAGTGCCAACCAAAATTTGGTCTCGTTGGCCGACTTTAGAGAATAGTTAAAGAAGTTGGTGTAGTCTTTCCTTGAACTGGCAGCACTGGCTTCTATAATATTAGCCCCAATACTGGTAGCGCTCCGAAGTAGTTGATTTCCAATGATCTTACATGTATTTCCTTTTGGTAATTCATCAATGAATCTGATTATTTCAAGAGCAAATCTATAAATTCTTCTTTTGAACTCATCTTTAAATTTTGATTTGTCATTTTGCATTTTGATTTTTAATCTTTACGTTATTCCATGTATGACATGTTAATAGATCATAACTGCTTCGCCAAATACGCGGCATGTCACATCCCCGGTTTCCGTATCAAACAAAATATTATATCCTTTTACACCGCCAGTCCTCGACGCTGCTATCCTGATACCTTCTTTTTTCAATATCTGTCGCACCTCTAATTCATTTGATTCTCCAATATTAAACAGGCCATTGGTTTCAAACATCTTTGCCCCCCCAAAGATCTTTGCATAAAGAGATCCTCTGGATGCACCCGTATGCGTAACCATTTGATAAATAAAATAGGGCAGTCCAGTATTGGCGTATTTAGTTATCTTTAAATCATTGCCGTTTTTCCTGGGCAACATCACATGCAAGAGCCCGCCGATTTTATTGATGGGGTCGTGTAATACTACGCCAATACAGGAACCTAATAATGTCTTTAATACATGTGGTGCTTGTGTAATCTTTAAATCGCCGACGCCAACGGTAATCATACGCTCAGTATTATCCACCTGGAAATTCCTTTCTCGAAGTGACCATTCGGATTAACGGCATAGATGCTTAAATTATTTGCTCAAGAAGAGATTCTTTTTGATTTCAAATCTGGCTACCCTGAAGTATGCCAATAAACCATGTTTGCCGTTTTAAGCCGACAACCTTTTGTGTATTATGACTTTTGCGGCTAGCACGGAATAGTCACACTTTCAGGCGTTAAAAATCCTTAAAATCATTGCTAAGCGGTATTAGTTCTTCCGGCGTTCTAATGGTTACTTTTTTTCTTTCCTTTGAACCATTTCCACTCTTTCTTTCGTCGAGACTTAAAGAGATATTTGCTTTTTTGACATGCGCAGATTGCTTACTTCCATTGACAATTACCTCTTTTCGTGAGGAACGGGGTTTCTTTTCAAAGGTAATACGTGATTGGAGTTGTTCAGAGTCCTCTAACTCATTGTCATTATGTCCAATTTCCAAAGCCAGTTCCTGTATAATTGATTTCAGATTTTCTGCCTGTGCGGATAACTCTTCACTCGATGAGGCCAATTCTTCGGCGTTAGCCGCATTCTGTTGTGTAACAACGTCTACTGCCGTAACTGCCTTGGATATCTGACCGATTCCATCCGATTGTTCCTGCGAGGCAGCGGCAATTTCACCGGCTAAGTCCGTGACCTTCTTTGCCTCTGTTGCAATTTCTCTGAGATTGGCTGCGAACTGATCAGAAATCTTTGCAGCATTTTCACTGCTTACTACCCTTGAATTGATTAAGTCTGCAGTTTCCTTAGATGCTACTGAACACCTTTGCGCAAGATTGCGTACCTCCTCTGCTACAACGGCAAATCCTTTTCCGTGTTCTCCTGCCCGTGCTGCCTCAACGGCTGCATTGAGAGCAAGGAGATTCGTTTGAAATGCTATTTCATCAATTGATTTGATTATCGAAAGAATTTTATCGTTGCCCGAATTTAGATCTCGCATCGTTGTCTGCAAGGTATCCAGCGCCTCATTTCCACTTTCCGCAGATATTTTTGTCTTTATTGCAAGTTGGTTGGCTTCCTTCGCATTATCAGCATTTTTCATTGTCATAGAGGCCATTTCTTCGATTGAGGCAGAAGTTTCCTCAATTGACGATGCCTGCTGTGATGCCCCATCAGCGAGGGATTGGCTGGAAGAAGAAATCTGGTTTGCTGCCGATGAAACCTCTTCTGCACCATTTTTTAAATTGTAAACTAACCTTTTAAGTAAGGACACGATGCTCCTGGCTATGAGAAAGACGATAGTCCCTACCAGTATCACGTAAACTCCGTTTCCTAAGATGTTAAAGTTTCTATTGGAGGCAATTGCTGAATTTATGGTATCCATTGGCGCCATTACGCTTATCCCGCCGCGGATATCTCCTAATTTGTAATTTTCCATTTGTCTGCCGGTAAGGTCTTTTCCATCACCAGTTGGACTTGTTGCCGGATCACCATGACATTTCAGACATGCCTCTTCGATTTTTAAGGGTACTACGAATCGAAAGACCTCTGATCCGTTTTCTAATTTTGCTATTTCAGAGATGTCTTTTAAATTTTGATCTTTCTCAAATTTTTCTAACTGCTGAATCTCCCATGCATCAGGTTTGTTTAATGGGTTTCTGTATTTAATACTCGTCTGTTTCATCTTAAAGATGGTTTTTTGACTGAAATCTTCAGAAATCTCACGTCCTACAAGCGCAGGAAATACACCTTTGAATTCAAAGCCACCTTTTGAATCCGTGTTTATTAACTTTTGTTTCTCCGCAATCACTTTTCTGGCAGAGATGAGTTGATCCGCCATCATTTTGGCCTGTTTTTGCACTTCTACCAACATTTGTGCTTTCTGTTTTTTTGTGTTGATGTACGTCAAGATACTAGTCGATATCACAAGCACTGAGACGATGGTAACAATAAGTCTTGTCATTATAGTCATTTTGCCAAACATTTTTTTCTCCCGTTTTTCATTTTGTTATTGTTCTGTTGTTATGCCTTTTACGCAGCTACTTAGGTTATCAGGTTCTTGGCTAGTTGTTTTACCTTTTTCATAATTCTTAGGATAATGGATAATCCATGGATGGCAGTATGTGTTTTTTCCCCTTGATTATAGACTTCTTTGAATCCATAGGATGATTCTATGCTCTTCATCCAGAACTATATAAAGTATGCTCTGAACCCTCATACAAGGCAGTTCAATATAACATGCCGTAAGAACTGAATGGGCTCGGTGTTTGTACCACGACAATATTACGCATCGATGCTCCTAAGCAATTATTTGATATAAAGAGCCTGAATATTAACTGACACTAGTCAGATTCTCGACCATACCAATCTCTTCCGTACCTACGACCTTATCGATGTCGAGAAGAATTTTTACCTTGTTCCTTATCTTCGCCATGCCCAAAAAGATTTCCGTATTTATACCCTCTCCAAGGTGAGGTGCGGGTTCCAGATCCTCACTACTGACGTCAAGTACTTCTGAAACTGTATCTACAAGAACTCCGGTGAGTTTGTTTTTGACTTCCACAACTATGATGCACGTTTCTTTTGTGTGGTCAGTCTCTTGAAATCCGAATTTTAATCTTAAGTCTACTACGGGAATCACCTTTCCCCTGAGATTGATTACTCCCTTCATGTAACCGGGGGTCTGAGGCACAGGTGTTATATTCATAATGCCTATAATTTCTCGTACTTTTAGTATCTCTATGCCGTACTCCTCACCGCACAGCACAAAGGTTAGGTATTTTCCTTCACGAGACGTCGCATCCATGGCGTCTGATTTTTTCTTTTGTTCCATTACTGCCTGCATGTGTTTTTCCTTTCTTTTATTAAATGGAATGTGTAGAAAATGCAATTACACCTTCATCTTCAAAAACGCACCGATTTTTTTATCCTCGTTCCCGATGTGATTTGTCAGCCAGTTACAAATCTTTTGTTGTACCTGGATTACCAGATGTGGGGTAACACCTCGTGTTTCAAAATCTTTTTTTAAGACAGAAAAGTCTTTTATAAACTGCGCATGCTCTGCCTTCTGCGATAGAAGGCCATCGTAGTTGTTCTTCGCCATAATTGCCTCTTCCGCACTGAAATGCTTTACGACATAATCTGCTAAAAATACTATTACTTTACCCACTTCATCCCTCCCCTTACCCTGTGCCATTGCGCTCAACAGATTGTTTACTCTGCTAAATATTCCTTTATGCTGTTCGTCAATTGTACCTACCCCTACCGACAAGCTTTCAGTCCAATGAATTGCCATTTTTTCTCCTTTCGTAATGTTAAAGAATTTCAAAGTTACGGTTGTAGAGCGACGAGACTTGTCGCTCTACATTAGGAAAGCCGTCTAAAGACCTGATTTACACCATATTTAAAAATCTTTAAATTCATTATCCGTCATGGGGATTATACGATTGAACTTAGTAGCCGAGACAACATGTTTATTTTTGTTCTCTCCCTGCAAACTTTCGTCCAGTACATCGTGATGAAATTCATTGCCGTCCTGGCGCTTGTTTCCCCACGTAGTGCGATAGTCTGACTTTTTCCGGGCGGATACGGTTCTTTTGCTCGGATGGAGGAATACCTCTTTTTTCGATGACCGCGTCTTCTCCTTCGTTGAACCTTCTGTTTGTTCCTTGTCGGTACCAACTTCTCCGGCGATTCTGCTCACAAGCGACTTCAGACTTTCTGCCTGTGCGGAAAGTTCTTCGCTGAACGATGCTGTCTCCTCAGCGTTTGCGGCGTTTTGCTGGGTAACTTGATCCATCTGGGTGACTGCCCTGCCGACCTGGTCTATTCCTTCTGCCTGCTCCTTCGAAGCGTTCGTTATCTCATTTACAAGATCGGTAACTTTCTTTGCCTTTGTAACGATTTCTTTGAGAATTTTGCTTGATTGTTTAACAAGATCTGTACCAGAATTAACTTTCTTTGCGCTATCTTCAATCAGTCGGGCAATGTCCTTCGCCGCACTGGCGCACCTCTGAGCAAGATTTCGCACCTCTTCTGCAACCACGGCAAAACCTTTTCCATGTTCCCCTGCTCTTGCAGCCTCTACGGCAGCGTTGAGTGCCAAGAGGTTGGTCTGAAAGGCAATGCCGTCAATAACCTTGATAATGCTTACGATATTATTGCTACTTTCATTGATTTCCTGCATGGAGTCATTTACCTTAGTGATGGACTCATCACCAGTCTGGGCGGACAGATAGCAGGAGGTTGCTAATTCGAATGACTTGTGGGCATTCTCTGCATTCTGTTTGGTCATAGAGGACATCTCTTCCATAGATGAAGAAGTCTCTTCAATTGAGGCTGCTTGTTCCGATGCCCCCTGTGCAAGACTCTGGCTTGATGCTGAAATTTGTTCTGAAGCAGAGGCTACCTGCGTAGAACTCTCGGTCAAGTCATCCAGGAGTGCCCTGAAAAGTCCTGATATCTTGTTTGTAATCTTGACGACAATGATACCTAACCCGGTGACAAAGACTGCCGAAGCGATGCCAATAATAATAATCAATTTCCGTAAGTCAGCAACAGCCTTGAACGCCTCTGCTCTGCCGATCTCAGCTATAATTACCCAATTCATGCCGAGTACATTAAACGGTGCATATGCACTCAAAACAGGTACGCAGCGATAATCGTTAATAATCTTACAGTCGCTTTTCCCACCGGTGGCCTCTTTTACAGCCTCTGTATCAACCTTATTAACCAAAACTGTGGATTTTTCTGAGAATCTTGAATTGGAACGCATCAGTCTATCCGAACCTACCAGATAGGTCTCTCCCGTTTCTCCAAGACCTGAGCGTTCTTGCATGATGGCATCAATTTCACTGATAGGCATCTGGAATATGAGTACACCTACCTTCTGATTACCGTCATAGATTGGAGAGGCAATAAAAGAGGCGGGGTCTCTATTTGAAGGGGCATAAGATTCAAAATCGGCCAGTTTTGTATAGTTACGCGCATTGGCCGCATTCGCGGAGTCAACATCCTTATACAATCTCGCAATATTTGTTGTATTATAGGGACCAGTAACTATATTGGAGCCAAAATCCAGTTCTTTAAAAACGGTATAAAGGACATTCCCTGTATCAGCATCTACAAGGAAAATATCATGATATGCATTTTCTTCGAGGTATTGTTTGAAGATAGGGTGAAGGCGTGCATGTAACTTGCTATAGTTACTGCCGTCCTGTGCATCAACATATTCCAGTTTCTTCCCGGCCGGGAATGGATTTTTCGTAATATACAATTCCCGAACCTTTTCAGCCCCCAACTCGTAAAACGCCTTTTTAAATTCCTTTACGGCATTGATGGCCATTTCATTTCGTGCAAGAGTTATTGCATCGCTTTTTCTCTTTGTGAACCAATCATCAATAAAGACTTGCTTGATATTTCTCACAGAAACTAACTGATTAAATGCTTGTTTTTCCAATGCCTTGCTGGAGCTATAATAGCTTAATATTCCGATAGCAATCAAAGGTACTAAACCACCAATTATAAATAGTGAGATAGTCTTTGTACTTAAATTCATCTTCACGCAATTCTTCTCCTGCCTTTTAAAGGATTAATAATATGGGTCTATACATAGTTTTTGAATCTCGGATGTTCTTGATTATATAGAGATCCTTCCTTTCAAATGTGTATGATGAAATAGTTTTAAAATAAGTAACTTTTGAGCGACCAGCCATCAGGAGTCCGTGGGCTGGGCATCTGGGATCGAGGATTGGACGAATGATCAATCGTCTAAAAATCGTTGATAAAAAGACTGAACCTTATCCTCGATCCCTGATACCGGATCGCTAATTTAACGCCATACTCATAATGCCCCCTACATCAAGGATAAGGCCTACGTGTCCATCTCCAAGTATAGCGCTGCCGGAGATTCCTCTAATATTGCAGAACGGTTCTCCCAGGCTCTTAATGACTATCTGTTGTTGGCCAAGGAGGTCGTCGACAAGAATTCCACACCTTCGCCCCTCACCTTCAACGATTAAAATGAGGGCATCCCAAGGATCTGTTTTTTTTGGTTTAACGTTATACAAGTTGTGGAGCCGCAACATAGGCAGCAAATTGCCGCGCACGTTAATCAGCTCGCCGCGCTGTTGTACGGTGGAAATGTCTTCCTTCTTTGGACGAATGGATTCTTCAATAGAAAGCATGGGAACGATATATTTTTCTGAGCCGACCTGTACAATCATGCCATCGATAATTGCCAGAGTAAGTGGTAACTTAATAGAAATTTTGGTGCCCTTTCCTTCTATCGTGGAAATCTCGACCTTTCCTCGTAACCGTTCAACATTCTTTTTTACAACATCCATGCCTACTCCACGTCCTGAAACGTCAGTTACCTTTTCCGCTGTAGAGAATCCGGCGGCAAAGATGAGATTATAGATTTGCTGATCGGAGAGTGAGGTGTCTTCCTCAATCAATCCTTTTTCAATAGCCTTCTTCAAAATTTTTTCTTTGCAAAGACCTTTGCCATCGTCTTCAATTTCAATAACGATATTTCCACTGCGGTGGAATGCGTTTAATCGAACAATGCCTTCTGAGGGTTTTCCTTTCCTCATCCGCTCGTTTTGAGACTCAAGCCCATGATCTATTGAGTTTCTGATAATATGCACCAGCGGGTCGCCGATCTCTTCGATAACGGTCCTATCCAGCTCTGTTTCTTCTCCGGAAATTTCCAATCGCACCTTTTTGCCTACCTTTGTGGAAACATCCCGTACCAGCCTGGCCATCTTTTGAAATGTTGATTTCAAAGGCACCATTCTCATGCACATAACCTGATCCTGTATATCCTTGATGATTTTATTGAGGTGGGTAAGATTTTTATTTACGCCGTTATTATTGCTTCCCAACGTATCACGAATAAGGGCGTTGGCAATTACCAGTTCACCTATAAGGTTGACAAGGTTGTCCAGCTTTTGAGTATCTACTTTAACGGTATCAGAAGATGGCTTGCCCACCATGGATTGGGTCCTGAGCGCTTTTTCTACTCTCTCCTGCGTTGTTATACCTTTCTCAACCAGTATTTCACCTAATCGTTTTCCGTGTGCCTGTTCCTGCAACGTAATTTCCAGCTGATCTTTACTGATATCGCCGGCTTCCAGTAGTATTGCACCAATATGTTTTCCTTTTGGAGAATTTGTTTGAGTCTCTTTCGGTTGAGCCTGGTTTTGATTCTGACTCAGAATAACGGAGATTTCAGACAAAAGGGGTTGATAATCAATCACATCTACCGGTGCATCTTTGTTCTCCATCTTCTTTGCTATGGCTTCTCTCAGTTTTTTCAGTATATCGACGCCTTTATAGAGAATCTCAATAATTTGCGGTGTAAGTTTTATTTTTAACTTTCTTGCTTCATCCAGGAGGGTTTCTAACTCATGACTTACCTTGCCAATATCTTTCATACCCAAAAAACCTGCACTGCCCTTCATGCTATGAATCGGGCGGAATATGCTGTTAATAACATCTGCATCTTCTGGGTTTTTTTCCAACTCCAGTATCTTGGCTTCAACGTCATCCATGTGGTCGTTAGATTCGGCAAGAAATTCTCTAACGATCTCAACATCATTCATAAAATTTGTATTTTCTTCCATGTTCTTTGTCCCTAAAATCAAAATTTTAAAGAAAACGACAAATCTCTCATTCTGTATTTTTTTATTACATCTTAGGTAGTGTCTTATTGGCAAGGCAACAATACGTTATTGTTTTTAACATGTTTGTTGATTTTCTGAATTAATCTTTGTCTTGTGAAAGGTTTTGCGAGGAAATCTATAGCGCCAGCCCGAATAGCCTTTATCACATTTTCCTGTGTCGGAGAAGAGGAACATATTATGATCGGTACCGCATTGGATATGGCATTTCGTTTAATTCGTTCGCAGAGTGTTATTCCGTCGACACCAGGCATATATATATCCATCAATACGAGGTCGATATGGTTTTTTTGGAGTATGGAGAGCGCGTTGTTGGGATTGTCAGTAACTACGATCTTATATTCGCTACTCAAAAGCTTTCTGACTATTCGCAGATCCGTGTTTGAATCATCCACAACCAGTATAGTGCCCTTGAATTGTTTATCATTTTCTTCGATGACTTCACAAAAAAACTCTTCACCGATTAGCTTTGGTATGCTTAACATGAATAGGCCGTCATCAAAGCCAATAATTCGCATGGTGACTGTGAGAACAAGATGTTCTTCATTCAAAACTTCTTCGCTGAGTATGGTATTCACATTTTCTTTGTTAATTAATACGGTACTTATTAATTTTAAATGAATGGGCTTTGGTAGCTTAGATCTTAATTCGCTATCAAACATACCGCAAACCTGATTTGTAAATTCCTTAAATGCGTCTGTACAATCACCATCATAAACACCCTTGCTTACATTTTCTCGTATTATCGCATCCTCAAGAGCTAACAAGAGACTGCCAATTGTGATAGCCTCCTTTACGGCAAAGATTAAATACATTTCACCTTTGTAAAACTCTTCGATCGTAAATTTCGCCATTACATAACTCGTGTTAGCTTTCTCAATAAATGAGTTTAGTGTTATGCTTTGTAACGCTGGATTTGTTAAGAAAAACTGCTTGTTCGTTAGCTTGCCACAATCAGTACAAATCCGTGGAAAAGTGCTTATCAGCGTTTCCTCGAGCTTGGATGAAATTTTCTTATTTAAAGGGTTTTCCATTGATGATCTATTTAGTCGATTCTCGAAGCAACAAACCTATGTTAAACATTTCGTTATTGGATATAAAAGGTGTCATGAGCCACGGGTCTTTACTAAAACAAGAAAGCGTAGTGTCCCCTACAGCAGAATGGTTATTTACTGCTGTGACAGAGAGACCTTCCCCCGCAATAACCATTGGGATAGAAAGATGCATATCACCGTGTTGAGCCGCCAGTTTTGTCTTTACATTTCCTGCAATCATATTTGATACCTCACCGATTGCATCTTTAACCTCGTTCGTAAATTCGGTCAGTTCTGTCATCAGCATAGTTGATGCAACTTTTAATGCGAATTTTTTTGAACAGAACAAGGCAATAACCCCGTGATATCTACCCGTAAAACTCACCATGCCGATAACATCTGTTCTTATTTGTGTATCATCTACTAAGACTGCATCATCGTACTTTAAATCCATCAGAATCATCGTTTCGAATAATGTTTTAGTAGCATCAGCAATATCTGCGGCAATGCTTTCCATCAAGCTTTCTAACGCCATGGTATGTTCTCTCCTCTTTACATTGAATTTGTGAATTTCACAAAGGGGATATAACCGCTATTTTACGAGTAAATAATTCCCTAATTTAGTCTTTAATTGATCCGGGGTGAACGGTTTTGTCAGATAACCATTGGCGCCGCTGTTTTTGGCTTCTTCAATCCTTGTTTCACTGCTTTCCGTGGTTATCATTACAACAGGAATATTACTCTTTAGCCCTGATCCCCTGAGGGCTTTAACAAAATCTATTCCTGTCATATTTGGCATATTCCAGTCACACAGGATCAAATCAATATTACTGGAAGCAGCTTTTTCTAGTCCTTCCTTTCCATCGCCAGCTTCAACAAATTCGTCAATCAAGAAGCCAGACTGCTGAATAATCCTTTGAATCATCTTTCTCATGACAGCAGAATCATCGATTATCAATACTTTTGGCATGTGCTGTACCTCCATTTCCATTGAAGTTGTTTATTTCACTTTTTTCTTGTATCCACTGATCGATTTTAGACCGCTCAAATCGCCACATATTCATTATTCTAAACGATGGGATTATTCCTTCTTTCACCAATTTATATACCGTGCGTGGACTTATTTTAAGATACTCTGCGACTTGTTTTATTGTCATGATATTCGGATTGTGCATAGATGTTAACCTTTTTGCATATAGTGTCTTTTTATTGCATTAATTACCTTGGATTATCGGAATAATAAAAAAATAATTTAGCTGAAATTCCATATTTCAAAAGAACGGCATGCGGGTTGAATCATTGCAAGCAATGTTGTGTAGTATAAGATTTTATGACTGATTTTTTATGAAATATGGTTTTTGCTATTGCGCTTGAAGAATAAAAATATGCTTGGAGGAAGAAATTTGCTATTGCATGGGTAACAAATAGAGGAATATTCCGCTTTATAGTATTACTCTGTAAAAGCTTCTTTTTTGGGGAAGTATGTAGGCGACATTTTTCAGAGGCATTGGAAAGTCTTTCTTTTTGAGTTTGGGAAACATCTCTAAAATACGATATCCCTTTTTGGTAACTTTATATCTACCTGAACGGTAACTATTCAGCGAAAAAACAAGGGTAAAAAGCCTGTGCTATAATAGTCGCAGTAGATAAATGAGTGGCTCATTATACAGGCAGGAACCATTAACGATAAACAATATGGACATAGAGGTAGCGCTCCAAAAAGTAGAGAAACTTCTTTCTGGAGAGAAAGGGATGTCGCCAGCCATGAGATCAATGGTAGAGTTGTTGGTATTGCTGATAACGCTGCTAGCGGGTCGTTTAAACCTGAGCAGTTGCAAGTCTTTCTCAGACAATCCGAACCGCAGGAAAGAGAGCAAGTCAAAAGGCGAGAGGAAGGCTGGGGGAACAAAAGGGTCATGAGTGGGTAACGCTAGTCCTAAAACAAGCGAGGTTTAAAAAACCTCGCTTGTTTTAGGACTAGTGGGTGGCACAAGATTCGAAGGAAGTGGTGTCGTAAAAATAAAGGGCAAAGGAAAGGGCGATGCCAATAACCATGGAAAAAGAAGCACCATTAAATGAAACCGTTTTTAAAGTAAAAAAGGAGGCTTTTTGGCCTCCCTTTTTTGTTTCATCTTTGCTACAATCATCCTTAGTAACAGACGACAGTTTTAACAATAAAACTATCATAACAAGGAAATAGATGCTTACTAAGGAGTGGCAAACCGAAATTCATAAATGTGCAAAATGCGGCAAATGCCGGTCAATCTGTCCCGTCTTTATCGAAACGGGCAAGGAGTCCATGGTGGCACGTGGCCGTATAAGCCTGGCCGATGCGTTGCGAAACGGTGAAATTTTTCACACGGAACTCCTAAGGGAATATCTTCTTTCGTGCAAGAAATGCCTCCGATGCTCTCATATCTGCCCCTCGGGTGTTGATTATGATTTCATTATCCAAACTATGTTGGATGATCTGGCAAACAACATTGGAATATGGTTAATACCGCGGATTGTATTCAGTATATTTTTAACCAGAAGGGGCATCTTTAATCTGCTTTTAAAAATAGCCAGTGTCTTTCAACGGTTAGTTCCTTTAAAACGTCATGGCACTATGAGGCATCTGCCTTTCATGTTTATGGGTGGTAGATGGATTCCACCTTTGGCAAAAAAGCCGGTACTCAAAAAATATCGAGGTATGAAGACGATAAAACATCCTAAAATGAAGGTGGGGTTTTATGTGGGCTGCCTCATCAATTATGTTTACACCGATATTGCCGATGCAGTAATTGATGTGTTAAACCATTTTGAGATAGAAGTTGTTGTCCCCCGGGGGCAATTGTGCTGCGGCATTCCCGCAAGATCATTGGGGGACGTTAAAACGGCACGACGATTAGCGGAAGTGAACGTTGCGGTATTTGAAAAGGCCGGCGTTGATTTTATTGTCAATGCATGCGCCACGTGCGGAAGAACTCTGAAGAAGGACTACCCGCGCATTCTCGGTGAGCAGTGTCTGAAATTTTCCAGCAAAGTATACGATATTACCGAGTTTATTGAGCAATATTGCAATTATACAACAAAACTACAAAATACCAGGGTCGCCTACCACGACCCCTGCCACTTGTACTGGGGCCAGAATGTTTCAAAGCCGCCCAGAGATATTTTGAGGCGTTCTGCTGTATTCCAAGAAATGGAAAATCCGGAACGATGCTGTGGCGGAGGTGGAGTATTCAATTTATTACATTACGATCTCTCAAAAAAGATCGGGGAGTACAAAGCAACGGCCATTGAAAAAAGCGGTGCAGAGATCGTAGCAACAGGTTGTCCCGGATGCCGGCTCCAGATCGAAGATCTTCTTGCAGCAAGGAACTCTCCGGTTAAATGTACACATACGATACAGGTTTTACGGGATGCTATACTGCCACCGTCGTGATATTTTGGCACTATCTGTCAGTGAGAGGATATCTAACCGGCGGTCTGACATAACAACATCTCGGCAATCTGGATAGCGTTCAGTGCGGCGCCTTTTCGAAGATTATCGCTCACAACCCATAGGTTAATTCCGTTCGCAATGGATTCGTCCTCGCGAATACGTCCGACAAAAACATCGTCTTTCCCCACGGCGTTTATTGCGAGGGGGTATACCTGATTTGCAGGATCGTCCACCAAAGTAACTCCCGGTGCCTTTGAGAAAAGTCTTTTTACTTCTGCTGCGGTAATTTTTTTCTCCGTTTCCACATTTACCGATTCGCTATGACCGCGAACAACAGGTACCCGAACGGTAGTGGCAGTCACTCTGATGCTGTTATCGCCCATAATCTTTTTCGTTTCATTTATCATCTTCAACTCTTCGGATGTGTACCCATTGGACAGAAAAGCATTGTTTTGAGGAATCTGCGGCAATACGTTAAAGGCAATCTGATGGGGAAACAAATATCTTTTAAAGCCTTCCTTGCCGGAGAGAACGCTCATTGTCTCCTTCTGAAGCTCGTCTATTGCTTTCAGCCCGGCGCCGGACACGGCCTGATATGTCGAAACAACGATCCTCTTTATCCTTGCAGCATCATGGATTGGTTTCAAGGCAACCACCATCTGAATGGTAGAGCAATTAGGGTTGGCAATCACACCATGATGTTTTGCAATCTCCTGAGGATTCACTTCAGGCACTACCAATGGCACGTCATCATCCATCCGGAAGGCGCTGGAATTGTCCACGCAAACAGCGCCACTCTCAATAGCATAAGGTACGTATTCCCTGCTGATGCTTGCCCCCGCGCTAAAAAGGGCGATCTTTATGCCTTGAAACGAATGCTTCGACAGTTCCTGTACGGTATAATCAGCTCCGCGAAACTGCATTTTTTTTCCGGCAGAACGTCTTGAGGCTAATAATCTCAACTCTTTAATCGGGAATTTTCTCGTCTCCAGTATTCTGAGAAATTCCTCACCTACGGCTCCTGTTGCACCAACCACCGCTATATTTACCGCCATTTTTCCTACAACTCCTTCCGTTGTTAAAAAACATCAGAGTAGCTACCAGTATGAAGCCTGGGTTACTGACGTTTATCACTAAAAGCGACTTAATTATTTGATACGTATGAGAATATCATCCTGAATTTTTTCCCTCTGTCTGATAGGTGCTATTTGCGCTAAAAATCGCTGTGCATCACTATAATATCCTGCTGTGGGTTTCAAACCAGGTATAAATTGAAGCCAATATTGATTTTCCAACCGCACAAACAACTCCCGAAGATATTTGCTGAACATCGAAGCAAGGGCTACGGTCATACACCTGTCTTCGCCCTTTTCTATGAAGGAAATCGTCATCTTCTTCTGTGAGGTTTTCACCTCGTATGTTGAAATTTTGTCTTCCTCCTTTAAAACACGTATGTCGGCAATCGATAATTGCTCTTGTAGTAAGTTGGTATAAGTATTTCGACCCCCTTGTTTATCAACAATCAAACGGATATGGTCGTTGCTTAAATTCCAAAGCCGGGAAACAAGTGCAGCGCTCGCCTTAAACAAGACAACAGACTTATTCCGCAACAGCTTTACCTGTTCGTTAAATTCCCTCACCGCAACAACACAACTGCTTGAGTGAAAAAACCTCACATCGCGCTTGCAAAAAGTGTGGTTTAAAGAATCAGCGCCATTTAACACAACCACACGATTTGTGGTTAAAGGTAGTGAAAAATCTTTTCCTGTATACCATGGGTATTGGTCAAAGATTCCGATATCATTGCACGACAGGCTGCCAAGCAATTGATAAAAGGACGTGATATTTAAACCCTTTGATTCAAGGAATGAAAGAACACCGACTTCCAATGGTTTTAAGCCTAAGCCATGATGTGAACGATATAGTTTCTTACTATCCCGAACAGCGATCCGCTGGTTCCTGCTCCTGAGATCGTTTGAAATAGCATCTCTCAAGATTTCCCACAGAGAGAGATTGATCATTTCGTCCGGTACAGAAAAAGCAACTATAGAAGTCACCATTGGTCCAAGTACCGGGCCATATCCGGACTCATCAATGCCTGCTATGATGGCCATATCATGATATAATTAATCATACCGCAACAAAACCACAACCAAATACTCCCTGTTAAGAGGGGCGAAGGAGGGTATAAAAAATTTGCAAAAAAGATTTTACAAAGACGTGTTGATAAGTAGCGCATTGCCAAGATAGAAGATACCTTTTTTGTAAGTACCAAAACCTTAAGCTTACCATTCACACTAATTCCAGATCCAACAGCAGTTCCGTTATGTGCAACACACAGACATGATATTGTAATAGTTCCGGATGTACATTAAACGCAAAATCTATCCTGGAGGTAAGATAAAATTTCCCTTCCCAATGAAAAATGGCCAGGATAGCGGTAGCAGCCTTTTCTTTAATACCTGAGTCTCGGCTGACGATCGACGCTGCCTTTCCTGTGGGAAGGGCGGGAATAGTTTTGACAGGGATATGTGGTTCAAAACAGCTTGCAGGCGTGGTTGTAGGCCATCCTTTAGCAGGAGGATGTTTCAGCAAGTCCTCCAGAAAGAAATTTAGTAACATTTTACTGCTCTTTCCACTTGATACTGAAATTTTTCAAAACTGTCTTTTCTCACTCTGCAAGAGCAATTCTTTGGCATTTATTTGCAGAAACAGGAAGCCTTTCCTGCCATCAGAGTATTGAAACCAAGAATTATCATCAAAGATACAGCGGCTCGTATCCAATATTTTTTAATGATCCTTTTCCTTTTTTTCGATGAGATTCAACAAAGAGTCATTTAAAATATTTTTTTACTCATTGTCAATAAAAAATCTTTTGATGAACAAACAAAATCCCACGCCTTTTGAAAGAATATTGATATTTATGATTGCATTTGGTAGATTGAACGATAAATCTTTATGTCTTGGTTTGAAAAAATTCATGAAAGGAGATGTAAATTATGAATTTAACGGAAGCGATTGACATGGTAGCGAAAGACGAACGGGATTTACAGTCAAAATACACGAAACTCGCGGATGAGGAAAGAGACCCATTCGTAAAGGCATTTTTAAACAGAATTGTCAAAGATGCGATCAAGCACGAAAAAAAAATCTATAAAAAATATGAAAAAGTTATGGCTACTTTAAATAAGAAAACGTATTAAGCGCCTTTTTATAATAATCTGTTGATCCAAAGCAGAAAACCCCAATATCTTATGCAGATACTGGGGTTTTGATGTCGCAATTATAATTTAATGACAACTCCATATTTTTATGCGTCAGCCGGCCGAAATGATTTTCGTTATAATATAAGAGTGTGCTTTTTTAATAAATTTTATAATTTGACGACTTTTGCAGCCTTGTAGCCCTTCTGGTCTTTAATGACTTCAAATTCGACCTTGTCTCCCTCCGCAAGAGTTCTAAAACCCTCGCCTTGAATAGCAGTTTGATGTACGAATACATCTTGACCGTTATCCTGAGAAATAAAACCAAATCCTTTTTTGTCATTGAACCATTTTACTGTCCCTGTTGCCATTCAAAAATCACCCCCTCTCATTTTAAAAAATTCAAAAAAAACAGAAAGACTACGAGGTTCTATCGCTTGTAGTCTTTATTGTGCCTAGAAACGACTTTACAAAACTGCTAACCAACATAACAAAATGCTATCAAACAATAATTGTCAAATCAAGAGAAATAATAGAGATGTCGTGGAATATGGTATGATAAAATTTATTTGAATTTCTGTTGGGTGTTTGTTACACTCCAGCATCCAAACAAAGAGTTTATCGGTTTATTAGAATGCATTTTTTATGCAGTGATGGAGGTTTAACAATAAAATGCCAACAGCGGTTGCAGATACAGACCTTGATACACTCCTGAAGGTAGAGACATTGTCAAGGGAGACCATAAATTATATCAAAGAGCAAGTATTTAGTTCCAAAGAAACCAGAGAAGATCTTGATGCAAAGATTGCTTCGTTGAGAATTGGCATAAAAAAGGTACACGATGTGAATGAGGCGAAGGACTTAACCCTTTTATTGGGGATTTTGGAATGGATGATTGGAAATGTAAAAGAGGCTTCTGAATTCCTGAAAGAGGTGAAATCAAGAAAAATTGCTGCCTATTATTTGGGTAAATGCTATCAGGAATTAGGCGATTATGACCACGCCTTGGAATGTTTTGAACGAGCCAAAAAAACGGATACTGAAGAATTTGACATTTGTATGGATATTGCCGAAACCAAAAGACTAAAAGGCAATAACGAAGATGCCCTGAAAATCGTTAAAAGTTTTTCCCACTCCCACGAAAACAATCCAGACTTTCATTACCAATTGGGATGTTGCTTGGACGCCCTCGGAGAATATGATGATGCGCATAGTCACTATGAGCAGTCACTTCGAATAGCCCCAAACTATGCAAAATCTCTCTTTCGTATGGCTTTTAATTATGATCTCGGTGGAGAAGATGAAAAAGCCATTGAGTACTACGAACAGTGCATAAAGTTGTGTCCTAGCCATAAAAATGCATTTATCAATCTAGGAATATTGTATGAAGATGAAGGCAGCTTTGATGATGCGGTATATTGCTATGAAACTGTTTTAGAAGCCGAACAAAACAATCCCCGGGCCTTGTTGTTTTTAAAGGATGCAAAAGACTCCATGGGCATGTATTATGATGAAGAGATTTCAAAAAAACAAGGAAAGGAAAGTGAGGTGTTAAATATACCCATCTCAGATTTTGAACTCTCCGTAAGAAGTAAAAATTGTTTGGAGAGAATGAACATTCGCACCTTGCGAGATCTTACACGAATTACTGAGGTTGACTTGCTTTCTTTCAAGAATTTTGGAGAAACATCACTCAACGAAATTAAGTTCATTTTATCACAAAAAGGATTACGTTTAGGACAGGCAGTTGAAAGCGATAGCGAAACAGAGGGTTTTGGTAATGACCATACAGAAAGGAAGACGAGCATTATACAAACTATTTCTGAACTCGGGCTCTCCACGCGCTGCAGAAATGCCCTGATCAAGGTCGGCATTGAAACAATAAAAGACCTTACTGAAAAGACAGAAATAGAGTTAGATCAAAAAGGGATAAAACAAAATTATATCGATGAGATATGCGACAGATTATCCGAAGTTGGTCTGGTTTTAAAAAACGTTGATAACGGTAAGTCAGATTTGGACGGAATCATCACAGAGTAGCCTCTTTTAAAAATTCGGATGGTGTGATTACGGAAGCTAAGGATGTGTGCACATGCTAGATTACATCCGAGGAAGGGTTGTTAGCAAATCTCCCACAAGGCTTATCTTGGAAGTAGCTGGCATCGGTTATCTATTACACATTCCGCTATCTACCTTTGAGAAGATACCCAATCACGAAGAGGTTACAATCCTTACGCAGTTATTTATCAAAGAAGATCAGATAAAAATCTTTGGGTTTGCGACGGGAGAAGAAAGGGATTTGTTCCAACTGTTGCTTTCGGTGAATGGCATAGGACCTACTACAGCAATCACAATACTTTCTGGCAGTCGTGTGAGTGACATCAAAGATGCAGTTGCCCGTGAAGATGCGAAATCCTTGGAAAGGATCAAGGGGGTAGGTAAAAAAACTGCTGAACGGATTATCCTGGAACTCAAGGGAATAATAAAGGAAATGTCGCTCACCTTACAATCAGGTATAGAGACCGGACAAAAGACGTTGATATCTGATGCCATCAGTGCGCTAATTTCTCTGGGTTACGGGAGATCTGTGGCAGAAAATGCCGTAAACGAGGCAATGAGAAAACTGGGAGCCATTACTAATGTTGAGGTGCTTGTTAGAGAGGCATTGAAATACAAAACCTGATTGCTCCGGCGTGCGACTTGGGATCTCACAGTAGGATATAGGTTATGATAAAAGAAGATATTTTATCTTCTGTACCCATTGTTGAAGATAAAAATCTAGACTTTACCCTCAGGCCAAAACGATTCAATGATTTTATCGGACAGAATCGCATAAAGGAAAATCTGCTCATTTATATTGAAGCTGCAAAAAAAAGGGGAGAACCGTTAGACCATATCTTATTTTCTGGCCCTCCTGGCCTGGGAAAAACAACGTTGTCTCAAATTATTGCTAACGAAATTAATGCCTCGATTAAGACAACTTCCGGCCCCATTCTCGATAAACCTATGGACCTTGCTGGTATTCTTACGAATTTGCAACATGGGGACATTCTTTTTATTGATGAAATCCATAGGTTGAACACAACTGTTGAAGAGTATCTGTATTCGGCGATGGAAGATTTTTATATCGACATTATCATTGATCAGGGACCGAAGGCCAGATCGGTAAAAATCAATTTACCTAAGTTCACCCTTATCGGTTCGACGACAAGGGAAGGGCTGCTTACAGCGCCGCTTCGTTCCCGCTTTGGTGTGCTGGAAAAATTAGAGTTCTATCCGTGGACCGATCTCTATAAAGTTGTGTGTAATTCAGCCCACGTTCTCTCTATCCGGATAGATGAAAAAGGGGGCGAGATTATTGCGAAAAGGTCCCGCGGCACACCCCGAATAGCGAATAGGTTTTTACGACGTATTCGGGATGTAGCTCAAGTTCGTGGGAACGACATAATCAACAAAGAAGTTGCCCAAATGGGTTTGGAGATGTTAGGTGTGGATGAGAATGGCTTGGGAGAAATGGACAGGAAGATACTGGAAACCCTTATTCGATACAGTGGTCCCGTCGGTTTGAAAACTATTGCGGTTTCGGTAAGTGAGGAAGAAGATACCATCGAGGAAGTATATGAGTCGTATCTGATCCAACGGGGATATCTGGATAAAACACCGAGAGGAAGGGTTGCGACCAAGCTGGCTTACGAACATTTAGGATATCAAGGCCACTCAGAAACAGGACTCCAAAAACGGCTATTTTAAAGGAGCCGCCTTATGAATCTTTTGTTGCATATTTGTTGCGCATGTTGTTTATGTGCACCGCTGCAGGAGCTGAGAAAAGAAGGTTTTGCAGTAACCGGGCTCTTTTACAATCCAAATATACATCCGTTGCTTGAGTTTCGGCGGCGATTAAAGGCGCTGCGCGTATTTCAGGAAAGCGATCCTTTATCAGTAATATACTACGAGGAGTATGGTTTACGGGAATATTTGAAACACGTTGATCATGAGGGCAATGATCGGTGTGCCGATTGTTATACCATGAGGCTCCGGTTTACTGCGGTATACGCACAGGAAAACGGATTTGATGCCTTTACCTCAACCATGTTGTTCAGTGTTTATCAAAATCACGAGCAGTTAAAAACATTTTCGGAAAATCTGGCGCGCGAATATGGTATTGATTTTATCTATCGTGATTACCGTTCTCTATCTGAATGTAGTCATGATATAGCCAAAAAAAAGATGATTTACCGGCAAGGATATTGTGGTTGTATCTTCAGTGAATATGAAAGATACAAAGACACGACACGAGAGTTGTATAAAGGCAGCAGTCTGGATAAGAAGGATAAAGAAGGTGTCCAAAATGTCTTTAATATCAAAAACACCTTACGTCGATGTGACTGTCTTTGATAGAGGATTGGGGAGTTCTTTTCTGCAAATCTGTCGGAGGCCACAAACTGGCTTGTGCCTTGCGGGATCTCGTAATACTGGTTTAAATCAGAAGCAAATGCGTTCCCAATAACAGCGAAAATAACATGACTATGAATAGGGTATTTTTTTTAATAATGGCTATGATATTACCAATTATTTCCGCAGGAGTCCATCTTTCGTGCCACAGGGATAGTGTGGTGGTTCAAGACGATATTCATGACTACGGACCTCTGATGGATAAAACACCCGCTGTACGTGTACTTCTCGTAAATGACAAGCGGACTGCACAGCTAGCAATTCATGGATGCTATCAGATTACCGGCAGCCTGACAAACATTATAGATCAAGGGCAGGATTTACGAAGGTGTGCCATATCAATAAGTAACGGCGGTATTAATATCGGGAATAAACATTATAAGCACAACGAATTAAGAATTGTAAGTCAACAAAGTGGAGGGATTGAAGTAAATTCTGTACGATATCGTGGTGAGATAAGAATATTACAGCAACTTAATGACAAATTGTCCGTGATTGAAGAAACAGATATAGAAAGTTTTATCGACGGTGTCCTTGGGAGTGAAATGCCGCAATCATGGAATGAAGATGCCTTGCGTGCCCAGGCGGTAACAGCAAGAACCTATGCGATGTATAAAAAAAAGATAAGGCGGGATGATGTTTACCACCTGGATATGTTAGAGCTTGCATATCGGGGTATAGCCAATGAAACAGGTCGGCTTACCCAAATTGTGCAGGACACCAAAGGCATCGTGATGGTTTATAATTGGAATATTTTCCCTGCTTATTTTCATAGCACGTGCGGAGGTCATACAGAAGATGTTCGCCATGTATTCGGGAAAGACAGCATACCACCCCTCAGTGGTGTGGCATGCAATTACTGTAGCGACTCCAAACATTCCAGTTGGAGTACGGACATTAGCAAATCTGCTATTGAAAAAAAATTACAGGAAGCTAACGTTTATATTTCCAACATCAGCACAGTAATGGCTGTAAATCCAGGGGCTGGCAACCATGGTTCAAGAGTTGAAATCGCTTCTGCTAATGGAAGTAAAGAAATGAATGCAAATGATTTCCGATTAATGATTGGGCCGAACAATTTGTTAAGCACGTCCTTTCAGACGAAGAACAATGGAAAAAGTATTACCTTTACGGGAAAAGGGTGGGGGCATGGTGTTGGGCTTTGTCAGTATGGTGCTCAGTCCATGGCAGAAAAGGGTTTCAAGTGGGCCGAAATTTTAAAGTATTACTATCCGAAGATAGAGTTGGTTCGGGTATATTGATGCCTCTGTGGGGAGGTATTTTTGTTTTTTAGGTGTCTGGCGGTTGATAAACAAACAAAAGCTCGCTATGGCGAACTCCGATTTCTGAATCATCGTATTCCTACACCAGTTTTTATGCCTGTTGGTACGCAAGGAACGGTTAAGACGTTAACGCCTCAGCAATTAAAGGAGACCGACACAAAGATTATCCTATGTAATGCGTATCATCTTTGTTTAAGACCTGGGGAGAAAATTATTAAACAATCAGGTGGTATCCATAAATTTATGGGATGGGATGGCGCAATTATCACCGATAGCGGTGGATACCAGGTTTTTTCTCTTAGTGGTCTGACAAAGATTTCTGACAACGGAGTAGAATTTCAATCCCCTATCGACGGAACAAGGTTTTTCCTCACCCCTGAAAATATGATGCAGATACAAAAGGATATTGGTGCAGACATTATTATGCCGTTTGATGAATGTGTCCCATATCCTTGCGAAAAGGACAGGGCGAGTGTTGCAGTGAAAAGAACTACGGAGTGGGCAGAACGCTGCTTAAATATGCACACGAACAGACAACAAATACTTTTTGGTATTGTCCAGGGGAGTGTATTCAAGGAACTTCGTATTGAATGTGCCAGAAGCCTCGTGGAAATGAATTTTGAAGGATATTCAATAGGTGGGCTCAGTGTTGGTGAAGGGTCTGTCCTCATGAACGAAGTGCTTGATTATACCGTAGATTATTTACCCGAGGATAGACCCCGGTATTTGATGGGTGTTGGGTTTCCTGTAGATATCCTCAACGCAGTAGAACGCGGGATCGATATGTTCGATTGTGTTGTTCCCACGCGCAACGGGAGAAATGGGTGCGCCTTTACCAGCATGGGAAGGGTAAAAATACTCAACAGTCAATATAAGGAAGATTCATCTCCTTTGGATCAGATGTGCAACTGCTATACCTGCTGCAATTTTTCTAGGGCATATCTGCGGCATCTCTTCTTGGCGCATGAAATTTTAGGGTTAACATTGCTTTCATTACATAATATATCTTTTTTTCAAAATCTGATGCAGCAAATAAGGGAATCTATCAAAAACGGTGATTTTAAGGATTTTAAAAACGAATTTTTATCAAGGCAGTCTGATTAAAATTGTCGCGAATACGCGACATATCGGAGAAGTGTTTTTTTGAGTGAAACTTTTTCATAATAGGTAGGAGGAATATGATGTTTTTTTTATTGCAAGCGGCTGGAAAATCGTCATCGCCGGGTGGTATGTTATCCATGCTGCTTCCGTTTATTCTCATGTTTGTTGTGATGTATTTCTTGATCCTGAGACCACAAAAGAGAAAGGAAAAAGAACGCAAGATTCTGTTGTCCAGGATTAAAAAGAACGATCGGGTCGTAACGGCTGGAGGAATCCACGGCCTTATTACGTCTGTCAGAGAGAATGAGATTATCCTCCGTGTGGACGATGCAAAAGACGTAAAGCTTAAGATCGACAGGAGCGCAATTGTTACGGTATTAGAGGTCTCTGGCGATGATACAGAAGAACCAAAAGAACTTCCAAAAGAGAGTAAAGATACAAAATAACGTTTTATATATGATTATGAGTGTGAATCGGCAGTTTATTTCAGACAATGAAAAAAGGAGCCTGTTGAGGAGAAAGAAATGACTAAAAACTTAAGATGGAGGATACCTCTCATTGCGATAGTTATTGCTATTGGCAGTATGATCGTGTATCCACCGTCAGAAAAGGTCCTGAAGAAGGAGCAAGTTAAGGAAATCGATGGGAATGTAGTTGCGCGTACGACTCTGGAAAAATCATGGACACGTTTTTTCATAACAAATCCAATTATCCGCGAGACGGTTGTTGACGAAGAGACTGACAAGGATGGCAAGAAAGTTTGTAACAAGATCGTCGAGCATGTCTCAAAGGGTAAGATTAAGCTTGGATTAGACCTCAAAGGTGGCTCCGAGTTGTTGTATAAAGTAAGGGTAGATAAAAAAGAAGACCGACCAGGGATAACAAAGGAAATTATTGAAGTATTAAAAAAAAGGATAGACCCTCAAGGAGTTATAGAGTATAGGATCCAGGAACAGGGCAGTCGTCGTGTGCTCATTCAGGTTCCGGGAGCAACAAAAGCAGAAATAGAAAGCCTGAAGAACCGAATTACACGCCTTGGCAAGCTTGAGTTCAGGCTTGCAGCCAGTAGCGACAGCCCGGAATATAAAGAGGCGCTGGAGGGGAAACAAGTTCCGGGGTATTATAAACACTGGTTGCGGAAGAAAAAAGGCGAAGAAGGGGAGGCCGGCAAGTGGTACCTTGTTCGGAATAAGACTGAGATTTCCGGGGAACACCTATTCAGAATATATGCTGACCGGAAAGGGATCGAACCTATCGTTGGTTTTGAGTTCGACGCTATTGGTAAATCTAAATTTGGACAAATTACAGAACGTAATATTGGTAAACCTCTGGCAATTATCCTGGACGGCACCCTCTATTCTGCACCTGTTATCCGCGATCGTATACCCGGAAAGGGAATTATTGAAGGAAACTTTACCCAAGATGAAGTCAATGAACTTATTGCTATTATGCGGGCAGGAAGTCTTCCTGCAGACCTGGAACTTGAAATGGAAACCATGGTCGGGCCGAGTTTGGGAAGAGATTCAATTAACAGGGCGTTGATAGCCGGCACGATAGGTGGTATCTTTGCAATCCTTTTTGTTGGAATTTACTATATGGGGGTGGGATGGGTTGCAAACTGTGCAAATGCTTTGAATATCTTTTTTACTGTTGGAATGATGGCATTACTCAATGCTACTTTGACTCTCCCGGGTATAGCGGGATTAGTGCTCATGATCGGTATGGGTATCGATTCAAATGTGTTGATCTTTGAAAGAATCCGTGAAGAAAAGGCCAAGGGAAAATCCTTGCGGGCAGCGGTAAAGGCGGGCTATGAAAAGGCGTTTTCTGCCATTTTTGATTCCCATGTTACCACGTTAATTACGGGTGTAATACTTGCAGCAGTGGGTACTGGTCCTGTAAAGGGATTTGCATGGACATTAATCCTGGGTTTGATTATCAATCTGTTTACAGCCGTTTTTGTAACAAGGGTTGTATATGATTTGTTTATGGATTTAAACTGGATCAAGAGCTTCTCGATGTTTAAGCTGATCGGCGTCCCCCATGTTAACTTTATAAGCTATCGTTTTATCCTGATTATTATCTCCGGCTCATGTATTATCGGCGGTATGGCAACCTTTGTTATGCGTGGGAACAAAAAATATGATATCGATTTTACTGGTGGTACACTCGTTCATTTACACCTGAATAATTCAACTTCTCCTGGATTTATAAGAACGGCACTTGGTGAGACGGGCTATAATGAAGCCGAGGTCCAGAGTATTTGGTCCGGAGAGAATCTGACACAGTTTGCATCAACATCAGATGAATTCGGTATACGAATCAAAGGCCTTGATGACGAGAAGACAAAGCAAAAATTAACAGAGGATATCAAGCGAGTTCTGGATAAAACGGATTTATTTGCCGGAATCGATTTTATTGAACCCTTGATTTTTAATCTGGAATTGAAAAAACCGACAGATGAGATGACTATTCAAAAAAGCTTGAAAGACGCTGGATACAGCGATGAGGATGTGGTGTCAATAACACCCGTTAATCAACTTGCAAAAGAGTACTTAGTGGATATCAGCGGTCTGGAAGATGTGAAAAAACGCCCACAATTAGTCGGTGCAGTGGTAGATGGTTTGAAGAATAACCTGGTCTTCCACGATGTTAAAATAACGTTGTGTGAGATTACCGAGTCATTGCAAACACAAGATGTCAATATGCAGGTGTCGAAACCTTTCGTGGATGCGGATGTAAGTGAATCCATTGATCCTGCCATTCTTAATTTTGAGCTGAATAAGCAGGGGTTTGGCAATATTACAGTGACAGGACGATCAAAAGAATCAGCAATGGCACGCACAAATAAACTACGAATAGAAAGTTCAAGGACAACTTTACAAGATATAAAACAGGCCGTGAAGGGATCGATCTCGGTGCCAAGCGTTTCTATCACGGGAAACGAAGAAATCCGTGTAGAGTTAAAAGAAGGTGTCAGTAAAGCAAGTTTTGTGACGATGATTCGGGAGATTAAGCCCATTAAAGGTGCTGTAAAAGGTGTTTTTTCCATGAACGCCCCCGCACAATTATTTGCAATTCATATGCGACCTTTAAGTGCAGGAAAAGTACAGGAAAAAATTAAAGAAGATATCATTAGTAAATTTAAGGACCACTTGTATAAAGAAAAAATCGATGTCTCTTTCGAACCGCTGAAAGATGTTTCCTCGGGTACTGAGATGAGTATGACCAGACAGGGAAAGGAATCAAACCAGGCACAATTCCGCATGACATTATCCAAACCTTTAAAAAAGGAGATTATTGAAGATGTGCTGACTACCGCAGGATACCCCAATATACTTGAGCAAGGTCTGGAGGAGGGCAGAGAATATAAGAGCGTGGAGATCGCCCTTAACCCTCGTAATACAGAGACGGCGGAAATGGCCATCAAGAGTGCGTTTGAGATATCTCAGCCGTTAAAAAGGATTGTGAGTATTGGTTCCACGGTTGCAGGTGAGATGAAGAGTCGCGCCATTTTGGGGGTAATCTTTTCCTGTATTGCCACAATATTTTATGTGTGGTTTCGTTTTGGAGACTTTAAATTTGGCTCTTCAGCAATCATCGCTGTTATCCATGATATCCTGCTTACTTTGGGTGCCGTAGCTGTAGCAGATTATTTGTTTGGAAATATGAAAATTGACAGCTCTATGGTAGCTGCATTTCTTACCGTAGTGGGCTATTCTCTGAATGATACAATCGTCATCTTTGACAGGATTAGAGAAAATATGGGAGGGCGGGGTAATCTACTTACGCCGCAATTGGTTAACGACAGTATCAACCAGACATTAAGCCGAACTCTCTTGACAGGGGTTACAACCATTGGTGTATTGTGTGCCCTCTTTTTCGTGGGTGGACATGAGATTCATGGATTTGCATTTGTTATGCTCGTAGGAATCGTTGTCGGTACGTATTCAACGATATTTGTCGCATGTCCTATGCTACTCAGATGGAAGGGACTTTCTCCCGCAAGTCAAGTATTGCCGCGACAAAATTATCCGATGCAAGGAAAGGAGGTAATAACTAAAAAGAGATAAAAATTATGATTAATAAGGCCATTCACAGAGTGCAGGTCTTGTTAAAAAGATGAAAATTTTTTGAAAAATGCAAATGCGTTTCAGCTTGTCGATTGGCATGAAAGAGCGGACAGGAGGTTCATATTATTGTTCATTCCTATAAAACCTACGAAAGGAATAAAAAACGATGAAAAGAGATGTGCAAGTTGGTGTAACTTTAGGAGTGATTATTATGGCAATTATAGGTGTCTTTCTGAGCACAAGAACTGCGGTTAAAGAACCTGCGATCCCTATTCCAGAAATGGAGGAAGAAACCCAGGGTAATGTAGTGGATATAAACGAACTATCACCTGAACCACAAAACGTAAATCAAGAGTCTTTTAAAAAGGTAACGGCAAAGGAGCAACAGCCCAAACAAAAGGAATCATCCGTTTCAGACACAGCTAAAATCGATGAACAAACGAAAGAGAACGAGGACAGGGTCATTGAAGTGGAGTGGAAGAAGGCAAAGGAAGCTAAACCATTACCGACAGCCAAAAACGATGAAAAACTAGCTGATATGTCAAACACGGAAGATTGGAAAGACATTTCTTCTGACGACAATAAAAAGATCGGTGCAAAAGCCACAACATACAAGGTAAAAATTAACGACAGCCTTCGTAAAATAGCAAGCAAATATTATGGCGACGAATCAAAATGGCTTCTCATTCTTAACGCTAATCAAGATAAGATTCCGGACAGAAACAGCCTCAGAATTGGTACTGAACTTTTCATACCGGAAGAAAAACTCGTATCAAAGACGACAAAGACAGGGATAAAAACGGAAACAACCACCCCCTCACTCTCTCAACTGGTTAATGTAGATGAAGTACAACCCGCTGAATCTGCTGTTAAAAAACACACGGTACTGCATGGCGATACACTGTACACGCTGGCTGTTAAATATTATCATGATGGCGCGAAATGGGAAAAAATATTCAATGCGAACAAAAAAAACCTTAAGGATAAAAAATCCTTGAAAATTGGACAAGAACTTATTATTCCCAACATCTAAGATTTAAGGTGTAAATATGATGAATTTGAAACGACGTAGTTTTTCTTTTCTTTCAAACCCTCTCTTTTATCTGATAGTTATTGCAATTACGCTATACAGTGTATTATCCGATCCTTCCATTGATGCCCAGGAAACAATGAACGCATTCCCTATGTTTCGATATAATTTAGAAAGAACAGGGCTGGTACCTTTTGTTGGGCCTTCCGGGAATACTTTTAAATGGAGTATATCGAGTGCCGGAGAAATTTGGTCATCTCCTGTCGTGGGTGCAGATGGAGTTATTTACGTTGGCAGTACGGATGGGAAGTTGTTGTCTGTTACTCCCAAAGGAAAGATCTTGTGGGTGTTTAAGAGCGGCGACGAAATATTTGGCTCTCCGGCAATTGGTGCAACCGGTGTTATTTATTTTGGTTCTGTAAGCGGAAGAATGTATGCGGTTAATCCTGATGGAAAAACAAAATGGAAGTTCCAGACAGCCGGTGCCATTCATTCGTCTCCTGCTTGTGTCGATAAAGAAACGGTGTACTTCAGTTCCTATGACGGGAAACTTTATGCGGTTGGTACAAATGGAAAACTTTTGTGGAGTTATAAAACCGGAGACGCAATTATGCTTTCCTCGCCTGCTATTGGCAAGGATAAAACTATTTATATTGGTTCCTGGGATAAGCATTTGTATGCCTTGAATCAAGACGGCACTTTAAAATGGCGCCTGGAAGTTGAAGCCAAAATAGATTCTACGCCAGCCATAAGCAATGGAGCTGTTTGTGTGGTAGATATGAGTGGAAAGCTCTATTTCGTAAATTTGGATGGGACATTAAAGTGGGCATTTGACCTGGGCTGCAGATCACATTCTTCGCCGGCAGTAGGTGCGGATGAGACGATTTATGTAGGTGCACAAGACGGCAACTTATCCGCAGTGACGAAGGAAGGCACATTAAAGTGGAAATTTAAAACGAAAAAGCCCATTACCGCATCGCCTGTCATTGACGCAAATGGTACCATTTATATTGGTTCGTGGGATGGTTATTTGTATGCTATACAGACCGATGGAACCCCAAAATGGAACGTAAAAATTGGTGAACCATTATTGTCTTCTCCGGCAATTAGCGCAAATAGTACGCTATATGTTGGCTGCGTAGACTGGAAACTTTACGCAATAGGACAATGATTTTTTCTTTCACAAAATGGTTTTACTTAATCGCTATTTTTCGTTATACTATTTATATTTAAGTTTTGTGAAGAATAAATAATTGTATGTGGTGCTTCTATCCACATAATACATGAGCACAAATGTTCGTGCAGGAGATATTATTATATGATCGGCATATCAAAATTATACTGCGGGACGGTAGAACCATCAGATGCGTTGCGTTATGGAAGAGAATCAAAAAGATTACCATCTCATCTATTGCAATTTTCGCAAGATAAAAAACCTGTTGTGGTATGGAATGTTGGACAACGTTGTAATTTGAAATGCATTCATTGCTATTCTCAGTCAAAAGATATTGAATACCTCAATGAATTGTCTACCCATGAGGCAAAAGCAATGTTAGATGATCTTGCGGAATATGGGGCGCCAGTAATTTTGTTTTCTGGCGGAGAACCTCTTATGCGATCGGATCTTCTTGAATTAATAGGGTATGCAAAAGAAAAAGGTTTGCGTGCGGTAATTAGTACCAATGGTACCTTGATTACCTTGGAAAAGGCAAACGAATTAAAGAAGTTCGGGCTTTCTTATGTGGGAATAAGCCTGGACGGCCTCCAAGAAACCAACGACCGTTTCAGAGGGATTCATGGTGCATTTGATGCTGCGTTGTCGGGAATTAAGAATTGCCTGTCGGTTGGTATTAAAGTTGGATTGCGTTTCACCATTAACAAAAGAAACGCTCATGACATACCCGGAATATTTCATCTCATTGAAAAAGAAAACATCCCAAGGGTTTGTTTCTATCATTTAGTTTACTCTGGGAGAGGTTCCAACTTAATTGAAGAAGACCTTTCCCATAAAGAGACCCGTGAGGTTGTTGATCTCATTATCGATAAAACGAAAGAAGCTCACGATAGAGGCAGAAAAATTGAGGTACTCACGGTGGACAACCATGCTGACGGACCCTATGTGTATATGCGTTTATTGAAGGAAAATCCTGCAAGGGCAAAAGAGGTCTTTGAACTTCTCCAGATGAATGAGGGAAACAGCTCGGGCAAGGGACTTGCCTGTATTAGCTGGGATGGAGAGGTGCACGCTGATCAGTTCTGGAGACAATATTCCTTTGGAAACATTAGGAAAAGAAAGTTTAGTGAGATATGGGAAGATACTTCGAATGAATTAATGGCCAAACTGAAGAATAAAAATCCTTATATTAAGGGGCGGTGTGCAAAATGCAGATGGCTTCCCATTTGTGGTGGCAATTTCAGGGCAAGGGCTGAGGCTTATTATGGTGACATGTGGGAACACGACCCCGCATGTTATCTTACGGATGAGGAGATTGGAATTGAGTCCTCATCTCCCAAAAAAGCAAGGCAGAAGACTGCCGTTTCATAATACACCTTCAAGAAACCACTTTAAGACGGGCTGTTTGATATATTTCAGACAGTACGGCTTTCCTATCAATAGAGAATTTTAAAGCAGATTGCGGTGATAATTCACGAATTGTCACGATGCTTTAATATTGACGGAAAACAGATTCAGGAGGAAACATCACATTTGTCTTTTCAGGATAAAAGGCAGATGTACCTGATCCTGTTTATAGTCACCGGTAAGTGCATACATGATTATATTTATACCGAGGCGAAACGCCATAGACCTTTGTGTCTCACCACCGGGGATTACCTGATACTCCCAGCTTCCTAACGGATCTTTTGCCCAGGCGCCGCCCAGATCGTTCTGCGAGTAAATAATAGCTGTCCGGTTTTCTATCGTTATGCCTTCCAAATAAGATTTTTCTATAATCCTGCCGTAGGCCTGATTCAGTAAATAAAAGGATTTGAAAATGGTGTGGTCCTTTGGTAGTTTTTCGAGTAATTTATCCGGAAACAGGCGCTTGATTTCACGTCGAATAGATTTATCAAACCCAAAATCGCTCTTTCCCAGGCAGTCATCAATTAAGAGGGTTCCGCCAAATTCAAGGTATAATTTTAAATTGCTCATCTCTTTTTCGCTAAAGGGTGGAAATTCCTGATCGCCAGACATATAGAGAAATGGATATTCGAAGATGTTGACATCATCAGCCCGAAAGATTACGGTATCGATGCGCGCCTCAACACTGGTTCGTTTGGTAAGTTCCCACATAAGACGTTTTCCCACATGAGGCCGTGGATTCCAGTTTCCCCCTGAATATTCCAGTTGGGCAAAGGTAAACTTTGAAGCTTCTCCCATAGCAAGTATATGATGAGGTAAAAACAGGAAACCACCCATTGCGCAGATGACACAGATAAAGAATCTGAGATATCTGTAAATAATAGGCCATGGAAACACAGAGATACTGAAACTATAAAACATAATCTTAATTCTCAATTTTAAAAATAACGTTGAGTTCTGACAATCGCAAAGCTGTTCGGTTGAATATGTCCTGTCAGATCCAACCTTAACAGTTTTAGAAAAAGCCCTTGTTGTTTTTCTTTGTTTGCAAATATTTCAGAGGTTCTATCTTTTACTACTTTTCATGTCTTTAGCAGATGTTTGCATAGAGGCATCGGCTGTTTATCAGTAAGCTGACTCGCCCAGACAGTATGACCTGTAACATCAACCGTATGAAACGTATAAAACCAGATAACCTTGCTCGCACCTCTGGAATATCTTGGTCGGTGAAGTTCCCTCATCTTTTTTGGCATAACATAAGAATAGCGGTGTTTTTTATCACTTTTCTCCTGCTTCTATCCCAGAAAATGCAGAACGCCGTATCTTGCGAGCCGCTGGCTTTTCTCGAAGGGAAAGTTTTAGGGTAGTCAATCGACCAGAAATCTTTCTCCAAACTTGTCTCGATGCATGACTGCAACTCCTGAGACCTTTGTGCCCACATTCTTTGTGTCCTGTGCTAAGCCATTTATACAGTCATCCACGGCTCCTTTGTATCGACAGAAGTATCTTATTGAATCCGCGCTCTTCCCTTATATAACGAAATTGTTAGATACGTTTTTTGCCTCTTTTTTGCCTCTTCATTGTCTCATTCTCCAAAATGTTTTTGGAGAAAGTTTAGACGTTGTCGACTTGAGTTTGCGGTATTATGATATAAACCCGTTAATCTCTCATGGAACTGTAAATTTTATTATCTTGCCGTTCTGGGTTTGATGACAATGCCATTTCCATAAGATCTTTTTTAAAATCGATGTCGATTGCGTCTGCCTCTTTACTATATCTAATCTTCACTTTTATCATCCCTTGTCTTTTCGCAAGTCTATCGATATCTTAATTTACTTCGGTTGATATTTTGAGATTGTCCTGAGCTTTTCTAGAAATGCCTCTGCTACGCTGCTTGATTTTATCAGGACGGATGCCTCATGGTTTTTCCTGAGTGCACTGTATGTCCAGTTCGTACTTCCCAAAATAGTGATATAGTCATCTATGACCAATATCTTGTTATGGGTAACGCGATCGATGCTGTCGTAATATACAGGGACCTCGTTTTTCTTGAGCAACTCATAGGCATTGCTGCTTTTCCTCTCCGTTTGTTTCTTTTTTTTTCCTGTTTCCCAGAACATAATATTTTGATCAAAAATCACACTCACGGTGACACCACGCCGATGAGCGTTAATGAGATCATTTACCAGATTATATTCCCATCCGCGATTATACTTAGGATTAATGTCGGCCAGGTACATAACACACACAATAGATTTTTTTGCGGCAATTAATACTTGGTGTACCTGTGGGTAATAGTCTTCGTCAACGAGAGGTGTGACATCGTCGGCAGGCAGACCAAAGGAAGACGCGGTGTAAAAGGTGCACAGAAGAAAAATTACCGTGGTGGAAAATTTAGTTATTATATGTTTATGGTATTTCATAAAATATCCCAATCCATAATTTATTGTAAGATTCCCATCGCAAATGAGGGTGCAACATCTTCTATCCGTACCGAAACTATTGAATTTTTGATCGTGTCAGGGCCTTCGAATAAGACCTTGATGTACCGTTCGGAATATCCACATAATTTGTTCGTTTTGGAATCTCTTTCCTTTTCTACGAGCACTTCTGCATAAGCACCTAGAAATTGCTTTTTATAGGAAAAGGCTAAAGTTTTTGCCGTAGCATCTAACAGTGTTTTTCTCCGGTTAATAGTTTGAGGTGAGCAATGGTTGTTCATCTTCGCCGCTGGAGTGCTTTCTCTCACGCTAAAAGGGAATATATGCATACGGCTAAAACCCGCTCTCTTGCAGAGGTTAACGGTGTTTTCAAAATGCTCGTCTTGTTCTCCTGGAAAGCCAACTATGATGTCCGTGGTAAATGATGGTACATTAATTTTTGAACGGATGTCATCAAGTATCTCTAAATATTGCGATGAGGTATATCTCCTGTTCATCCTCTTCAGAATAGAATCATCTCCACTTTGTAATGGAATATGAAAGTGAGGGCAGATCTTTTTTGAATGCAACACGAGGTCAATTAGATCATGGGTTATTTCATTCGCTTCAATAGAGCTTAGTCGAAGTCTTTTTAGCCCTGACAAATTACTGAGTGTCTGAATAATATCCAACAAACGGTAACTTCCCCGGGTGTCCTTGCCATAAGCCCCCAGATGAATACCGGTCAGTATAATCTCTTTAAAACCATTATCAATTAAACGTCTCGCTTCTTCCAGAATGTCCTGTGGTCTTCTGCTCTTGATACTCCCCCGAACGTAAGGGATGATACAATAGGAACAGTACATGTCACAGCCATCTTCTATCTTCAGGAACGCCCTTGTATGGCCTGCAAATTGGCTTATCTTAAGATGATAAATAGCTTCTTTTTCCAGCCCGGGAATAGATGCATCATCCCCCCGTCCCCTTCTTTTTGAAAGGGGGATACGGGGCACCGTGTCCCTACAGACAATCTCTGCTATTTGCGCTTCTTCAGCCTTTGTAATCACAAAGTCGACACCTTCCAGTTTTTTGACAGCCTCAGCATCTGCCTCTGCATAACAGCCGGTAACAACTACCGTTGCATTGGGGTTTTTTCGCCTAACTCTTTTGATGTGTTGCCGTGATTTATCGTCACTTGCTGAAGTGACTGTACAGGTGTTGATTACGTAAAGGTCAGCGGCTTGTTCAGGAACGGTTTCTACAAATCCTTTAGCCGTGAGAGATTCACGGATGGCCTGGGTTTCATATTGATTGACCTTACACCCCAGCGTAATAAAGGCACACGTCTTCATGTTTTGACTGGATTTGCAGGATAGTATCAAATATAAAATACTTGACAAGTATTGCCATCGATGTACACTACTATTGACGAATTAATTGTAAGGGGCTTATCAGCCATGGATAGGTATGAATTTATACGAATGTTTTTTTCATTCGTGGCCGATTAGCTATGCGTGATTCTATCAGACTATACACTTGTTTTAAAGAGAAATTCAGATGATTGTCGGCGTACCCAAAGAAATTAAACCGGATGAATATCGGGTGTCCCTGATTCCTGCCGGTGTGGAGGAGATGCTGAAACACGGGCATACCGTGCTGATAGAAAAGGACGCTGGTTCAGGGAGTGGCATCCCTGACCTGGAATACAAACGTGCAGGAGCCAAAATCGTTTCAGGGCCTGAAGAAATTTATGAACATGCGGGGCTTTTAATAAAAGTAAAAGAACCTCTGCCTGAAGAATATCATCTTCTCAGAAGCGAGACTACGATCTTTACGTTTTTCCACTTTGCCGCCTCGAAACAGTTAACGGATGCAATGCTCAGCGCTCGGGTTGTGGCCATTGCCTATGAGACGATCCGCGATGAACATGGACAGCACCCGATCCTGACTCCAATGAGTGAAGTGGCAGGACGAATGTCTATTCTGGAAGGAGCAAAATATTTAGAAAAACCTATGCATGGACGCGGAATACTTTTAGGTGGAGTCCCCGGGGTTGCGCCGGCAGAAGTGGTTATTATTGGTGGAGGCATCGTAGGTGCCAATGCCGCAAAAGTGGCAGCAGGGATTGGCGCACGAGTCACTATCCTCGATGTTAATATAGGCCGGTTACGATATCTGGACGACATTATGCCCAAAAACGTTATCACGCTCGTGTCGAATGCACAAACAATTCGCGAAAAGGTACGTGATGCCGATTTACTTATTGGTGCCGTACTGATTGAAGGGGCACGGGCGCCACATGTTGTAACTAGAGAATTGGTTCAAACGATGAAATCTGGTGCAGTAATAATCGATGTAGCCATAGATCAGGGGGGATGTGTAGAAACGAGTAAACCCACAACTCATAGCAATCCCATTTACAAGGAATATGATGTCATCCATTACTGCGTGACTAATATCCCCGGTGCTGTAGCATATACATCTACCCGAGCATTAACCAATGTCACCTTGCCCTACGCTCTGGAGATTGCTAACAAAGGATATGAACGTGCAGCCCGTGAGAATCCTGCCATAGTACGGGGTATTAACATGGTAAAGGGAACGCTTATCAATAAGGCTGTTGCTGACGCCTTTGGGATGCCCTATAACACATTAGAATAATGAAAAGGGCATTGAACTGAGATACTCTTTCAGCGCCTCTTGCCACGGCCTCATCGAATACCCGCTTGCCATAGTATATTTTGAACAATTTAAAGAAGAATTCTGAGGCACGGTAGCCGCCCGCTTGTAATCCTCTGTTTTCACTGGATATACAGATACCTGATCACCAGTTAGCTCAAAAATCTTCTTTGCCCATTCGTAACGTGAGCACGTTCCTGTGTTTGCCACATGATATATGCCCTGAAGATTCTTTGAAATGATAATCCAGATGGCATACGAAAGATCGGCCGTATAGGTTGAAGTGCCGAACTGATCGGTCACAACGGACACCGAATGGTTCCTGTTTCCCATATCCAGCATGGTGGTTACAAAATTTTTTTTATACTGACCGTAAAGCCAGGAAGTTCTGATAATCGCATATGTGCCGATCGTTTCCTGAATGGCAAGTTCACCCTTATATTTTGACTTGCCGTAGATGGAGAGCGGGTTAGGGTGATCTGTTTCGACATAGGATCCGTTCTTTGTGCCGTCGAATATGTAATCAGTGCTAATATGAATAATCTTTGCACCTGCTTCTTTTCCCGCAATTGCAATATTTTTTGCGCCCGTGGTGTTGACAGCAAAGGCCTCTGCTACGTATGTTTCGCATGCATCCACATTCGTGAATGCGGCGCAGTTAACAATAACGTCTGGCCTCTCCTGAGCTATGAATCTGGACGTATCCGAGCCTTGTGTAATATCCACCTGTGCATGATTTGCACCAATCACAGTGATAGGAGGAACTGTTGTAAGGGCGAAGCCGGGCAACCGGCTGACCAAGTCTCTGCCGAGCATGCCTTGTGAGCCAAGTACAAGTATTTTCATGCCTGAAGCGTATCGGAGTGCAATTGATAAACTCGTTTGTACTCGCCCTCTTCTGACATCAGGGATTTATGGCTGCCCGCTTCTACAATACATCCGTTTTTCATTACAATAATCCGGTCGCAATGAAGTATGGTGGAAAGTCGGTGGGCAACGATGATGGTTGTTTTCCCTGTAATCAGGTTGTTGAGTGCATCCTGTACCAGTTTTTCAGACTCATAATCAAGGGACGAAGTTGCTTCATCTAAGAGTAAAATAGGCGCATTTTTTAAAATGGCACGGGCAATGGCAATCCGTTGCCGTTGCCCCCCTGATAATTTCAGCCCTAATTCACCTACTACAGTATCATATCCTTTGGGGAGATCGATAATATAATCATGAATATTGGCTGACTTTGCTGCTGAATAAATTTCCTCATCTGAGGCATCCTTTCTTCCGTAAAGGATATTTTCACGAAGACTGCGGTTAAACAGAAATGTTTGTTGGGAAACGATGGCAATTTGTGCCAGAAGGGATTCATGTTTAATTTTCCGTATATCAATCTTGTCTATTTTCACACTGCCTTTGACAGGATCATAGAAACGGGGTATCAAATTGATAAGCGTCGATTTCCCTGCCCCGCTCTTGCCGACAATAGCAACAATTTCTCCTTTGCTTATCGTAAGATTAATATCCTTCAGGATATAGTCTTTGCCATTATCATAAGAAAAACTAACATTATCAAATGAGATGCCTTCATGAATATTTTTCAGGGCAACGGCTTCGGGATGATCTTTTATGGTGGGTTCGATCGTAAATAGTTCAAATACCCTATTGACACCAGCCAGAGACTCTTGCAAACTTGCATACCCCTTTGCCAGTTTCTTGATGGTCGTGATTACCATAAAACCAATGGCAGTAATAAACCCGCCCAGTTCTCCGGGCGTGATTTTCTTTGACATAATCACATACCCACCTAAAATGATCAGGATCGCAAGTCCTAAAGTATAAACAAACTCACTGGTACTTGTGTTAATCGCCTTCGCCTTGGCCAGTTTCATCCTTTTCATGAAAAATCGGTTACTGATTTCATGGATTTCGCGACTCTCTTCGGCCTCCATTTTAAACGCCTTTACAATTCGAATCCCGGCAAACATCTCCCGAAGTGCGTCGGTAAGGTCAGAAAGATGCCGTAAACTACTCTTTCCGTGTTTCTTGATCTTTTTTCCCATAACCAGCACAGGAATGAATATTGCCGGAAAGGCGATGAGGATCAGCAAAGATAGCTTCCAGCTAAAATAAAATGCAAGCGTCAGGCCGCAAATCAGCTTTAGCGGTTGAAGCAGGATATCATCAAAAAGCACCGTAAGCCCTGACTGTGTTACCGCGATATCGTTTGTTAATCTGGAAAGGAGATCGCCGCTCTTCCTGTTCTCAAAAAAACTCAGCGGCTGAGGAAGTAAATGGTCGCATACCTTGTTCCGGATATCCACGACTACAGCCCACATGACAAGGTTTCTGAAATATTGCTGAAAATAACACGACAGAAAAATAATAGGGGCAAAGATCGCCATGGTCACACCAATGCTGGTGAATGAATTTGTGGCAAGCCTTTGGAGTTTTTCTATAAAGGAGAATTTGTGGAATACCTGTTTCTTAAACTGTTTCACAAGAGAAGGTTTTTTATGTGATGGCGCGTCCTGGTCTATGTCGATCTTTGGCAGAGCAACAATTGTATGGGTATTCCCCAAAAGCAGTTTGTCCACGATAGGTTTGATTAATGAAATCTGAATGCCATTTGCTGAAGTATAAATAACCATGCTGAAAATGGCCAGTGCTACATATTTCCAGTAGGGTTTTGCAAATAACAACAATCTGGCACATTCACCAAAAAGACCTGATTTTTTCATGGTTTCCTTTGCAGGGTATAAAGTGAAAAGTCTGGAAAAATTGCTTTGTTTCGGGACGAAGGAATAAACACGGGGCGGTAAATCGGTATTATATTTTGATATCAGGCACGTACTTCTTGTATCACGGAGTGAATAGTATCATATAGCGGTGTGTTTTTCAATAAAAGATTTGTGATAATCCCTGACCCGAGCAGGTCAGAAAGAATAAAACCCAATGCACGGAATTTGTGAGTCAATCCTGTTAGGGTTAATCTGTGCATAATTTTACCAAAAATTTAAAGATATCTTTTATGAGATATTATTGGAGTACAGATACCAGAGGAAACGGGAAGACGGGGAAATAAAGGAAAAACAAAAAATAATTAAATTTCCTTGAAAGACTTATAAATCAAAGTAAAATGAAACCGTTGAAAAACAAGGCCGGAAATATTTGAATGATGATTTTGAAATTGTTTCCGATTTTGGCCTTTGGATCGTGGGTTTTCTATAAACTGATGGATTACCTCCCTTAATACAGGGTCTTTTTCTTATAATAAATAAAATACACCATGATAAAAAGGTGGGTGTTTTTCCCTCCAAACAGACCGCTTCAGACGGAGATTGCCAGTAAACTTAAGATATCACCCTTATTAGCCCAGGTGCTTGTCAATCGTGGGGTTGCTGATATTGCATCTGCCAGAAGTTTTCTCCAGCCACAAATATCCTCACTCGGAGACCCATCACTTCTCCCGGACGTTGAAAAAGCATCGATTCGCGTTAACCAAGCTATACGAGAGGGAGAAAGAATTGTCATTTATGGGGATTATGATGTTGACGGACTTTCAGCTACGGCGCTTATGTACCGTTGCTTGAAATTGCTGGGAGCACAGGTCCGTTACTATATTCCGGAGAGGCTGGAGGAGGGATACGGTTTAAATGCCGATGCAATTCAAAGACTGAGGAAGGACGGTGCGGACGTTATTCTGACCGTGGATTGCGGTATCAATGCCTGCAGGGAAGCAGATATTGCACGCATGTGCGGTATCGATCTGATCATTACCGATCACCACCGCCCCGGGCAGGAAATGCCCAATGCCTTTGCTGTGGTTAATCCAAAACTGCAGTCCCCAAACCATATTTTCCGGGATCTCTCTGGTGTTGGCATTGCTTTTAAACTGGCATGGGCTATCGGTCAGAATTTTTCTTCGCAGAAAAAGGTGTCTCCTGACTTTAAGGATTTCCTTCTAAGTGCCATGGGGCTGGTGGCATTGGGGACAATTGCGGATGTGGTGCCACTCGTGGGCGAAAATCGTGTTGTTACGAAATATGGATTGCATGCATTACAACACACCGAAATTCCCGGGTTGCGTGCGCTTCTCGATGTAGCAGATCTTTCCAGGATAAACCTTGATGCCTTTCATGTGGGATATCGTCTGGGACCCCGGCTAAATGCCCCGGGCCGCATAGGAAGTGCAGGAATCGTTGTTGAACTTCTGACGACAACCTGTAAGAACCGGGCTACAGAAATTGCCAATTTTTTGGAACAGGAGAATAAGAGAAGACAAGAAATCCAGGTTGATATTCTGGTATCAGCCAGGAAAAAAATCATGCATGAATTAAATTTAGATGAAACGACCGCAATCGTACTGGCGGACCATGCCTGGCACCCCGGAATCATAGGAATTATTGCTTCGAAAATGGTAGAAGAATTTAACCGCCCTACCGTGATGATTGCCGTAGCGGATGACATTGGCCATGGTTCTGCGCGCTCTATTCCCTCATTCCATATTTTGGAGGCGTTGGAAAGTTGCAGGAACACGCTACTTTCTGTGGGTGGCCATGCACAGGCGGCAGGGCTAAAGATACACCCGGATAATATAGACGAATTTCGTAATATGCTCAATATGGCCACCTCTCAAAGACTTTGCAAAACAGACTTGGTGCGTATCTTGAACATCGATGCAGAAATCACGCTTTCCATGGTATCAAAGGCCGTTGTAGCGGAACTGGGGCGTCTATCCCCTCACGGCGAGGGAAATCCCATTCCCTTGTTTGCCGTCACAAACGTAAAAATCGTTGGACAACCACGCCGTATCGGTTCAAAGGGACAACATCTGAGTTTCTATGTCAAACAGGGAGAAGTTGCTGTCAGGGCTGTTGCCTTTGGCATGGGAGAACAGATAGATAGACTGAAACAAAACGGGAGAACGTGCTCACTGGCCTTTGCGGTAAAAATAAATACCTGGATGGATGGTGAGCAGCTTGAGCTGGAGGTGAAAGACATAAAATTTGATAATGACTAAGGAACGCAATCAATGTTCTAAAAGAATGGCAGCGGACTGTGGAGAAACTAGGACAAGGTACAAAGGGATGTGTTGTTATTGGCAAGATCGATAGCAACACGAAGCAATATTGCGCCAAAGGGGTTTTTGTTGCAAACACTTCACATCTTGGATATTTATCAAAAATGATATAAATTAAAACATGAATACCTTTGCACTTGGGTTTCTAATGATTCGTCCGTACCTCGTTCCCTCCCCCAATAGATTAATTGTACATGCGGCGTGTATGCTCCGACAAACCATGGTTTCTGACTCTAAAAAATGACTGGCAGCCTAATCATTGTTCTTTTCCAGGCTGGAAAGATACTTTCGTAAATGGTTTAATCTTGCCACGACCGTTCCGGTAAAACCAGAACTTGCCATGCTAAATAGCCCTCTGTGTATCATAAAATCAAGGTGCCTTTCTAAAAAATTCAACAGCCCGTCTGGATTAAACCCGGCTTTTTGTGCATACAAAACACCCTTTACATCGGCATCTTTTTCAAACTCTTCCAGGTGGGTAGTTGAAAGCAATACGTTCATGGAGGACTGAGGCTCTTCCTCATGGCGAGAATGGATTCCCATAATCTCATAGTATAATTTTGTGGCGTGTCTCAGGGATGCATGGGCAACTTCGTGGCCAATAATCCCTGCCACCTCATCTTCCGTTCGTGCAAATATTAATAAACCATAGGTTAGGTATATATGCCCACCCGGGGCGGAAAACGCATTGATTGAAAGGGATTGAAGGATGGTGCAGGTGAAGGGAAGGGTGTTTCTGTCAGATGCGGCAACGACCTTTTGTACGATGTTGTTAACAGCTTTATTAAAATCGGGATCGTATTCCAGGGAAAACTGACGCCGTATGTACTCATCCACCTGGTTTCCGAGCTCGATCTCTTCGGCATCGCTCATTTCTGCCGGAGTGTCTTGGAGTTGCCAATCATCAGCACCCAAACGTTCCGTGGAGAAGAAAATAATTGCAGGAACGAATATGACAAATAAAGTTCTTTTGAATACTACCATGGCACAGCCCTGCCGCAATCAAATTAACTACCCCTCGTTCTCTTTCTTCGTAAGGCCAGGACTTTGTTGTGGACACTTCGTCCAGCGATGAAAGAGAGGTAAAAAATCTATCTAAAAAAAGTCTTAAAGAGTGTGCCTTAAGCCAAGGCTTCATACCACTTTCACATATGTCGCCTGCGGCCCTTTTTCGCCCATTTCTTCAGCAAAACGTACCTCCATACCAAGCGTCAATTGTTTAAATTTATGATTCTGCACACTATTCTCATGAAAATAGACCTCCCGCCCATCCAACGTGGTAAGAAACCCGTAGCCCTGATCCTGGAATAGAGAAGTTATATGCGCATGGGATGGTTCCTCATGACGAGGAGGACGTCTTGCATCACTACGCTGCCTCTCCCCAAAATCCTCCAGTATGCGGCGAGCATCATGGAAGGCATCTCGTATTGCAAGATAGAGGTCTCTATTTGGAGACAGATTTACCATGAGTTCTTTGCCAGGAACAGTCATATTAATACGAACATTGTACAATGATCTGTTGGGAAGAGCCTCTATAGCAATCCTGCAGCTTATTATCTTGCTGTAATATTTGTCGAGATTCTCGGCATGTTCCCGGATGTTTGCCCTGATCGATTCGGTGAGTTCCAAATTTTGCGATGTAATTTGTAATGGCTGTATCACGAGTTATCCTCCTCTTTTTTTTAAATGGAGCGGGCGAAGGGAATCGAACCCTCATACCCAGCTTGGGAAGCTGGTATTCTACCACTGAATTACGCCCGCTTTATATTTTTACTGTGTGTAATCTCGACACTTCCAAGTCTTGTCCCCACATAGTTTTTGTAGGATATGAAATCGAATGATTTGTCACGGGTAAAGATTGGGTATAACGAAAACCCTGATACGTACCCCGACGCTCAAATTCTCGTATTATTCCATCAGTTATTTCCGTCTTGCTGGCCTTCCATACGGGTGAAAGAAGAAAATTGCCATGCGTATCCCCCACGAGTCGTTGGACGGTAACATCAGATGGAATACGTTCTAAAAAATCGACAGCTAGTTTGATATACGCATCCCTATCTAAGGTCTGCACTTTACCTTGGAAATATTCTTCAGCCAATACCGTATTTTTGGCGACATACAAATGATGAAGCTTTATGCCCTGTATACCTAAACCTGCTACTGCATGAGCGGTTTCCATCATCTCTTCTTCCGTCTCGCCGGGTAATCCCAAAATAACATGAACACATATATTGATGCAAGTTTTTTTTGTGCGATGTACGGCATCCAAAAATATCCTGGAGTTATGCCCTCGGTTAATTCGCTCTAAAGTCTTGTCATGAATGGATTGGAGTCCATATTCAATCCAAACATGGTATTTTTTTGTATAGCCATCGATAAGGCTTAAGATATCATCGGTGATGCAATCTGGCCTTGTGCCGATAGAAATTCCCACAACATCCCTGTCACTGAGCGCCTCTTCATAACAGGATTTTAATGTTTCAATATCAGCATAGGTATTAGTAAAGGACTGGAAATATGCAATAAATTTCTCTGTACCATATCTTCTTTTATGGAACTCTTTACCCCTTTCAATTTGCTCCTTTACAGGAAGCGCATTTCCTTTGACATTAGGGCTAAAACTTTCGTTGATGCAGTACGTGCAACCACCTAATCCAGCGCGTCCATCACGGTTAGGACATGTGAAACCAGCATGAAGCGGAATCTTGTGCACCTTATACGAAAAATGTTCCTTCAGATACTCTCGAAAAGGATAAAACCGATGCTTTAAGAGGTATGGTTTTGGTTGAAAAGAGGAAAATGTGTTTTGCATATTTGCACTTTATCACGAATATAAAAAATTATCAAATACAAACTGTCTGAATATGGCAAATGGAACGCACGTTTACCATAAAATTGTCAGGCAACCTGCTTCACTTACATCTTCATCTTATTCATATCCGTCTTGTAGAATCGGTAGGTATTTTTGCCACGCGCCTTGGCAAGGTACATGGCAATGTCGGCTTTTTTAACCAGGTCTTCCGGACTCTCTGCATCGAGCGGATAAAGACTGATGCCGATGCTAATCGTGGCGTGGATTTCGTGGCCCTCAAACCTGAAGGACTGGTTAAGCGCATCAATAATTTTGCTTGCAACAATGATAGTATTGAGCGCATGAACTAAATCGGGAAGTATGATGGTAAATTCATCACCACCCGTACGGGCAACGGTATCACCCTTACGCACACATTGCACCAGACGCCCTGCAACTCCTTTCAGCAGCAAATCACCAATGTGATGACCTAATGCATCATTAATGGTTTTGAAGTGATCAAGATCCAGGATCATAATAGCCACCATCGTTTTATGACGCTTTGCCTGAATTAGCGCCACTTTCAAACGGTCCCGAAATAAATTGCGATTGGGTAAGCTGGTGAGAGTATCATGGTAGGCCATATAGGTAATGAGGGACTCTGAATGTTTGCGTGCAATTGCATTTCCTATGATCTCTGCAGTGATTTGCAACTGCGTAATATCTTCCTCATGCCACGGTTTAATAGCTGCGATGCTGTCAAAGCCAACAAACCCGACCAATTCCTTTTCGGCATTTACGGGTAGAATCAATATCGCCTTGATACCTCTCTTTTCAAATTCCTGCTTTTCAGCAGCAGCCTCAGCAGGCATTTGAGAAACGTCTGCAACATGAATTGCATTGCCAGTTCTTAAGTTTTCCATAAGCCAGGGGAACATTGACGTAGGAAGATTTTGAAGATGCTGAATTTCAGGCTCAACCCCTTCTGCATGCCATTCATTGGTGTTGTCCATAAAGGCGCAATTATCCCGGAACTGAAAAAGGTACGTCCTTCCGGCTGCACTCAACCTGCCAACGTCAGCCAGTGATTTGAAAACGGCATCATTAAAGTCTGAAAAGGCGACAAATCTTGAGGAAATGTTGGCAATGGTCTTTTCGAAATCTATCCGGTGCATAAGGGCGCCCTCTGATCGTTTTCGTTTGATGAACTGGCCGATCTGATCACCGACAGAGGTCATTAATTTGAGCAGGTCGTCATCGGCCGGTTGTATCTCCTGGCTAAAAAATTCAATTACACCAAGAATATTTTTTCCAGCCATGACAGGGAAACCAAATGCCCCGTGTAACCCTTCTTTGGCCGCGACTGCAGCGCGGGGAAAGTTCGAATCGGAAACAACGTTGGTAATCCAGAGGGGAGTTTTGGCAGTATAAACACTGCCGGGCAATCCAGCGCCAAAGGATAAGGCAGTCTGTCTGGTAAGCGCCTTAAATTCCGGAATTTCTACTGATGGTCTATGCCAAATTTCAGAACAACGCAACATATCGGCTTCTTCTTCAACAGTCCAGAGTGCCCCGACATCCCATTCCAGGCTTTCACACAAGGCCTGAAGTATTTTTGGGGCGGCTTCTTTGAACGTGTCCGCCTCTGTTAGCGCGCGGTTTATGGTGTACAAAATGTCCCTTCGTCTTTTCATCCGTTTCTGTTCCGTAACGTCAGACAATATAATCAAAACCCCAACCACCGCCATCTCCGGATTTCGCAAGAGAGAGGCATTCATAAGCAAATGAAATACTTTCACATTATCTGAACGGATACCAAAGGAATACGCCAGACTCACCTCAGCTCCTTGAACAACTTTATTATGTAAAATATCTTCAATGTGAAAATTCTTATAACCCTCGTCCCCGTTTTTTATTTGAACAGGAAAGGCCGTTTCGAAAATTTTGGACACCGGATCGTTGCCACAAAGAGCATGAGCGGCTTTACTGGCACAAATAATCCGGCCATTCATATCGCACGCCACGACACACTCCATTGTTTGCTCGAGGATAGATTGTGACAAGCATACACCGGTGATGATGTCTCCATTTTTTTTGAGTTCGTTTTCATTAACGGTTACGAAGCGCACTTCATTTTCAACCTGACGATCGTTTTTTGTTTTATTCCGATTTCTCATGGTACATCTCGTCACGTGTTGTGATTAGGATTAAAAATTTATCCCGAAGCGGATTCCGGGATAAATCCAACAGCAGTACTATTTCCATAGTGAGTGTCTTGTACAAACTTCAGGTTCTTTTTTATCAGAGATATACTATATTTTAACGAGAGTCAGATTTATCATTCAACGATTTTTTTTATGCTCATCGAGACTTTAAGATATGCATACTTGGCACCAAGGCACAAGAAAGAAGCCGTTAATATGCTTCATCAAGTGATGAGAACTAACCAATCAGAAGAAAGTGCTCACAATTTGTTCACAATTCCCCGGATTAATTCATACTCGACAAGTCATAAGTCCTTGCAGGATATGGTGGGCGCTAGTGGATTCGAACCACTGATCCCTTGCGTGTGAAGCAAGTGCTCTAGCCGCTGAGCCAAGCGCCCAAATTATGATATGTTATTTTTTCCCATTTTACGAAAAACTCAGGCTGATTTCCATTCCAAAAACTTTGCTCAATTGGTTGGCTGCCGATCCGTGAATCCTTGATTCGGCATCGCAATCGTAGCTTGTGGCTTTGCTTAGGAGTCATTCTTTTTATAAGCAGTACGCAGGAGTAAAATTGTGATAACAAACGAAAGGGTAAACCCGTTTGCCAGCGCAATGATAGGGTCTTCTAAGTGAATTCCGTACGCCAGCCATAAACTGCATCCCACCAGGAGAAGCGTTAACATCATGGGGGAAACGTCATTTAAATTCTTCGTTCTTATGCCACGGATTATTTGAGGGATGTACCCTATCGTTGTACAAATTGCAGCAAGTGTGCCCACGATTGACCAAAGCATATTTCTGTTTCTAAAAGGCCTGCTCAAAAGGTATCTAATTTTGTTGGAACTGGAGTACTCTCATGATATGATAAACACGCAAATAACTTACAGCTCTATTCTTCCGTAATAACGCAGGAGACAGAGGATAGCAAGTAGTGTCTGAACGAAACCACATACTTTTGTCATTTCGACCGAAGGGAGAAATCTTCAAACTCCACAATTTCAATGCTTAAAAGATTTCTCGCACCGCCCGAAATGACCTGTTTGGTAGTTTTCGTTTAGACACTAATTATAAAGGACACATCTGAATTGCTCATTATATTACCACATTTTTTATAAAATGCATGGGATAATTTAATTGTACAGGAATTTTCATTTTATTTAAACGGGTTACAGGACGGCGCAGGCAAACCCTGCCTGTCAGGGTGATATATTCCAAATCCGTGTGTATATTCAAACACCATGGACAAACAAGTTTGTCCATGCCACCCTGTAACCGAAGGCATAACTTAAACACCCTGAAGGAAAGATTATCAATGGGAATTTGGGATATTGCTGTATTGGTAATTTCGCTCATAATTATGACGGTGGGAATGGCAGGAATTGTTGTACCGATAATTCCGAGCACGCCACTTATCTGGGTCGGAGCATTTATCTATGCAATAAGTACTCACTTTGAAAAAGTTACGTGGACAATGTTGTTGTTCTTTGCACTAATGACCATTTTTTCTGTCGTACTGGAAAATCTTGGGAATGTATATGGTGCAAAAAAATTTGGTGCCACACGGTGGGGAATTCTTGGCTCGATTATAGGCACCGGTGCCGGATTCTTCTTAGGTGGTCCCGTTGGATTGATTTTAGGACCCATTGTTGGCACGATTATCTTTGAAGTAATAGGGGGAAAGGATTACAAAGGGGCATTGAAGTCGGGAGTAGGCAACTTTGTCGGTTTTCTCGGCGGATCCATAGTAAAAATGATCATTGGTCTTGTGATGATTGCTCTCTTTGTGTGGAAGATATTCTTTGGATAAAAGATGATACATTTCTTGTTCTATTTTAATGAGAAACACCACCTGCACCTCGCAAGTGAAATATCTTGTATTTTTTCAGAAAGACACCTTTTGCACGGAGACGAATCATGAAATTTCTGATTATTGATAATAACCAGGATGACCGTGAGCGGATGAAACAGAATCTTTTGAAGGAGTTTTACGGCTTAAAGTTTCTGGAGATTTTTAAACGGGAGGATTTTGATGAGGTTATCGAAAAAGGCAGCTTCGATGCTGTAATTACCGATTATCTCCTAGACTGGACAGACGGATTATGGATTCTCCGGACGATCAAGGGACAGTTCCCTTATGTGCCGGTAATCATGGTTACTGATCACGGGAACGAGGAAATAGCCGTTGAAGGAATGAAATCGGGTCTGAGCGACTATATCCCGAAGAGGAAAATGCACGCATTACCAACGGCATTGAAGAAAAGTCTGAGGGATGCCAGTTTTGATGCGGGACAAAATAAATCGGGAAATCACACGAAAGTTTTTCCAAAGCAATATAATGCCACAGAAACTATTTCTGACTATGCGTATTCGGTGCGCGTTGAATCCAACGGCATCCTCTTATGTGAATACGCAACCGAAGCCTTTGCTTCAATTACCGGATATACCCTTGAAGAAATAGATGGGCATGACGGCTGGTATAGTTTTGTCTGTCCGGAAGATAAATCCGTTTTCCGCAAGCACCGGGATTGTCTTCTTTCCGGCCAATCGAAGACAAGTGAATTCCGCATCATTACAAAAAGTGGTGAAACGCTATGGTTGCGTGATTATGCTCAGCCGGTGTGGGGAGAGGAACAAGGCCGTGTTGTCCATATCTATGGTACAGCGCACAATATTACCGACCGCAATCAGATGGAAAAACATATCCGGCTCTATGGAGAAGTCTTAAATAATCTGCAAATAGGCCTGATTGTCTGGCAGTTAGAGAATATCGATGATATAAAAACCTATAAACTTGTTGCCGCAAATACGGCAGCAACCCTATGTACCGGGGTGGCATTGGAAGATCTTATCGGAAAGACTATGACAGAATGTTTCCCTGACCTCATTGAAACAGAAGTCCCGCAGATGTATGCCGAAGTTGTCCGTTCCGGGAAGGTAAAAAATTTGAAAGAAGATTACTTTTCTGAAAAAGGCAGTATAAAAACGACTTTTTCCGTCAAAGCCTTTCCACTTTCAAATAATTGTGTGGGGATAGCGTTCGTGGATATTACTGAAAGCGAGAAGATGCATGAAGAATTGGAAATATTTCAATTGCTGTTTTCTGAAATAAGAGACCTCGCATATGTTTGTGATACGCAAGGTAATATTATATATGTAAACAAGATCTTTGAAAAACTTACAGGTCATAAGCCTGAAGAATTCTTTGGAAAATCATTTTCTCCCCTTTTTGATGCGGAGAATCTGCAAAAAGCAATGGACTTTCATAAAAGAAGCGTGGCGGGAGAAAGTCTGGAATTTGAACTCAGGTTTAAGAAAACGGGAATAGTATGTGAATTCAGGAATTTTCAGGCACGGGACGAAAACGGAAACGTCACGAGGACTATTGGCATTGCCAGAGATATCACGGAACGCAGGCATGCGGAAGAAGCTTTACGGGAATCTCATAAACGACTTACCACTATTTTGGACAGTCTGAATGCCGTGGTATATGTTGCGGACATGAAGACCTATGAAATCCTGTATACCAACAAATATGTGCAGGATCTTTGCGGGGATACAACCGGCAAAATCTGCTGGGAGACATTTCAGGCAAGCCAGGGAAATCCGTGTAATTTTTGCACCAACCATAAACTTTTAGACGCCGACGGAAATCCTGCAGGAATATACTCATGGGAATTTCTGAATACCGTTGATGGCCGGTGGTATTCAATTTCCGACAGGGCAATCAGATGGGTAGACGGCCGTATCGTCAGACTGGAAATAGCAACCGACATCAGCACGCTCAAACAAGCCGAAGAAGCGTTGAGAGCCATGAACCACACCCTTCAGGCATTGATTCAGGCCTCGCCGCTGGCTATTATCGCCATCGATCTCCGGGGAAATGTTACCCTGTGGAATCAGGCTGCCGAGCGTATATTCGGCTGGAATCAGCAGGAAGTGATTGGTTGTCCTCTTCCTATTGTTTCCGAAGAAAAACAGGAAGAGTTCCGTGCACTTTGTGAAAGGGTATTACGGGGAGACTCGTTTACCGGCGCAGAGGTGCGTCGGAGGAGGCGCGATGGTTCTCTGGTTGACATCAGTCTCTCCACGGCGTCAATGCGGGATGGGCAGGACAACGTGAATGGCATCGTGGGAGTGGCTGCAGATATTACACACCTCAAACAAACCCAACTCATTGACGCCCTGTTTCACGAGATTGATCAATTTGTACTACGAGGACAATCGCCGGATGTTATCCTGCCGTACGTATGCACGCGTCTTACAGAAATTTTTGCCTATCCCCTGGTCTGGATCGGTATGAAAGAAACAGATGGTACGGTGAGAGTCTCGGCACAAGCCGGCACCCACACAGATTATCTTGATGATTTCAAGACACAATGGAAAGATCTTCCTGAGCATGAATGTATCATTGACTTTGCCATACATACCGGGAAGGCATGTAGTATCATGGAAGAAAAAGAATCAGTCTTCCGACGATGTCGGGAACGCGCTTGTCAGTACGGATTGCGATCCTTTTTTACCGCTCCCTTACACTCCGAGGGTGAGGTAATTGGGACATTAAATTTGTATGACCAAAGAACGGATGTGTTTGATGCGAAAGCAATCCTTATGCTGGAAAATCTGGCTGCCCGAATTAGTATCTCTTTGTTAGTTGCGAGAGATCAACAACAATTACGCCTGCTTAGCACTGCCATGGCATCGGTGGCCAATGCTGTATTTATTACCGATAATGCGGGACGCATCACCTGGGTTAACGAAGCATTTACCAAGCTGAGTGGATTTACGCCAGACGAGGTCAGCAAACAGACCCCGCGACTGTTCAAGTCGGGCAGGCATGATCTCGCATTTTATCAACAGGTATGGCAGACGATACTTGCAGGAAAGGTTTGGAATGGGGAGGTTATAAATTGCCGAAAAGACGGCAGCCTTTACATCGTGAACCAGACCATTACCCCACTCCTGGACCCGAAAGGAAAAGCGCGCCACTTTGTTGCGGTACATGAGGATATTACAGAGAAGAAGGAGGCAGAAAAGCGGATTGTTTATATGGCACATTACGACACATTAACAAATCTGCCTAACCGTATTTTATTTAGTGATCGTCTGCGTCAGGAAATGATCCATGCACATCGGAATAAAGGACTGACATCGGTAATATTTCTCGATTTGGATCGGTTTAAAACGATTAATGATACTTTGGGGCATACCTTTGGAGATCTGTTACTGAAGGCCATTGCGGAACGCCTGAAGACTTGTATACGTGAAGGCGATACGGTGTCACGATTAGGTGGAGACGAATTTATTTTTATTATCTCAGACATTACCCATCCGCAGGACGTCGCTCTTATAGCACAAAAAATTCTCCATGCCCTGTCTGTCGTCTTTCACCTCGATGGGCACGAAGTACATGTGACTTCCAGCATTGGCATTGCCTTCTATCCGCTGGATGCGGACGACATGGACAATCTGATTAAAAAGGCTGACGTTGCCATGTACCATGCTAAAGAGCAGGGCGGGAATTCCTTCAAATTCTACATGGAGGACATGAATATCAATAACCTTGAAAGGTTGATGCTGGAAAATGATCTCCGCAAGGCACTGGTAAACAATGAGTTGACCGTATATTATCAGCCGCTGGTCGATCAGAATACGGGTCAAGTTACCAGCCTGGAAGCGCTAATACGCTGGCATCACCCCATTCGGGGAATGCTCTACCCTGATAAATTCATCCCTATTGCCGAGGAAACCGGCCTTATTATTCCTATTGGCGAGTGGGCGCTGAAGACCGCCTGTGCTCAAACCAAAGCATGGCACGATGCCGGGTTTTCCGGACTTCGTATTACCGTTAATCTTTCCGTGCGGCAGCTTTCGCAACAGAATCTTGTAAACATAATTACCCGCGTGCTAAAGGAGACAGGTCTTGACCCGAAGTATCTGGAGTTGGAACTCACGGAAGGTATTATTATGCGAAACGATATGGCTGTTCTTGCTGTGCTCCGGGGATTGAAGTCTCTTGGTATTCTTTTTTCTATCGATGATTTTGGTATCGAATATTCCTCTCTGAGCTATTTGAAGCGCTTCCCTGTAGATACCCTCAAGATTGCCCGGTCCTTTGTACAGGACATTACGACAAATCCTGATGACGCGGCAATTGTCACCGCTATCATCGCCGTAGCAAAAAGCCTCAAGATGAGGATCGTTGCTGAAGGTGTCGAAAGCAAAGAACAGGCTGACTTTCTTCGCGGACTCCACTGTAACACTATTCAGGGCTATCTTTACAGCCGGCCTTTATCAGCAGTAGATATAGATCAGTTCTTGCAAAAAGGCGTGCCAGGGGATTTCAAATTGCAATAACGCAGTTTCACAAAATCTCTTTTCTCTGGGTGGTCACCCTTTGCAAGAAAGAATACGGACATAAAATTACAGAGCGCATCATGCCATATTCTTTATTATTTCATCAGCAAATTCAGAACATTTCACCAATCTGGCGCCAGTCATCTGTCGCTCAAGATCATAAGTCACCGTTTTGTTCCTGATGGTCTTCTCCAGTGCGCCTACAATCATAGCTGCAGCATTGTTCCATCCAAGGTGCTCAAACATCATTACCCCGGACAAAATAACAGAACCCGGATTGACCTTATCCTGTCCTGCATATTTCGGGGCGGTGCCGTGCGTGGCTTCAAAAACAGCAGCTTTATCTCCTATGTTAGCCCCCGGAGCCATACCTAAACCGCCTACCTGTGCGGCACAAGCGTCAGAGATGTAGTCGCCATTGAGATTCGGCGTAGCAATCACGTCGTATTCCTCCGGTCTCAGGAGCACCTGCTGGAACATGGCGTCGGCAATCCTGTCTTTTATAACAACTTTACCTTTTGGTGCGACGCCAGCATGCTTCTTGAAGACGTCGTCTTCCGTTATAATGAACCTTGAAAATTCCTCTTTTGCAACCTCGTAACCCCACTCACGAAAGGCGCCTTCGGTAAACTTCATAATATTCCCTTTGTGCATAAGGGTTACACTCTTTAATCCCTTATCAATTGCATATTGTATGGCGCGTCTCACCAGCCTTTTTGAGCCGGCAACGCTCATGGGCTTAATACCGATGCCCGAGTCCTTTCGGATCTTTTTTCCCAGTTCTTGTTCAAGGAATGCGATGAGCTTCTTTGCCTCAGGAGACCCTTTTTTGTATTCAATTCCTGCATAAACATCTTCCGTATTTTCCCGGAAAATGACGACATTAAGTTTTTCAGGAGATTTTACCGGACAGGGTACACCTTCAAAATACCGTACCGGGCGGACACAGGCATATAAGTCGAGTTCCTGCCGAAGGGTAACATTAAGACTTCTGATACCACCACCAACCGGTGTGGTAAGTGGTCCCTTAATAGCGACTTTATATTTCTTGATGGCATTCAGGGTATCCTTGGGAAGCCATTCTCCCCGTTCTTTAAAAACGCATTCCCCCGCAAAGATTTCCTGCCAGCAAATACGTTTTTTCGTCTTATAGGACTTGCTTACCGCAGCATCAAATACGCGGACGGATGCATTCCAGATGTCGGGACCGGTGCCATCGCCTCTTATGAAAGGGATTACCGGGTTGTCAGGGACTACCAGACGGTTCTTTTCTATTTTTATTACATCGCCATGACCGGAACTGTTCTTCGTTTTAGACAACTTCTCTACCTCCTTATTTTGTTTGAGATTTTTACCAGTAAGTCTTGTGTCTCCTGATCGTCTGGATTAAGCACAAGGGTTTTCTTTGCTGTTTTCTCAGCTAGTTCATACTGATGCATATTATAATACATGATACCGAGCAGTTTGTAAGCTGCGATCGATTTTTCATCTATTTTAAGAGCGAGTTCACATTCGTAGACACCTTTTTCCCAATCCTCCTGTTTCAGGTATAGTTTAGCCAAAAGGATATGAATATTTGCAAAGGTATGATTCGGATAAGTTTTCATGAACGTCTGAATGACTTGTTTTGCGTCAGCGTATTGGCCTTTATTGAAAAAGGTGTCAGCAAGGTTATACGTATATATGGGATTCTCCGGTTTTAAAGCTACCGCCTTCTGAAATGATTGAATTGCATTATCCGGCATTTTCTCGTTTTGATACATTACGCCAAGATTATTATGGTAATCCGCTACGGATGGGTTAAGTTCGATAAGTTTTTTATAACAGGCCATTGACTCTGCATAGTTCTTTGTAGAGAGATACAGCCTTGCCAGATTTTCCTGATAAACAGGCTCTTTGGGGCTTATTTCTATCGCCTTCTGAAATGCCTGAGTTGCCTCCTCGTACATACCCTTTTTGCTCAGGATAGCCCCGAGATTATTATAATAACCAGGTTCCGCAGGCTTCAGCTTTATCGTTTTTCTTATAAAGATGATGGCGTTATCCAGATCGCCCTTTTGTAAATATGCATTAGCCAACCGGTCGTCTGTACTCAAGTCATCCTGACAGATCAGATATGCCTTGCGGAGTTCTTCGATCGTCTGATCAATATCTCCCTTTTTTGAATACACCATAGCGAGGTTGCTGTGGAAAACGGCTTGAAAAGGGTCTGCATCAATTGCCCTTTTGTACCAGGCAATAGCAGCGTCCAGGGTATTCCTGCCGAAGCGATCTGCCAGAAACTGGTGAATCATGCCAAGATGAAAAAACCCCATGAAATGCTCTGGAATCAGCCGCAAAGTATTATTCGCTTCCACATAAGCCTTTTGTATCCAGGCCTCATCGTTTGTCTTTAACGCAACCTGTATATACGTTCTGCAGAGTTCATCCCGGTAAAAGGTCTCGTATGGATTAAGAAACACGGCATTTTTGATATAATACATTCCTTTTTCTGATACCGTATGCGAGTTTTCTTTGTTGTACTCTATCATTCTTCGCCCATGCTCAAAACAGATATCCGCCTGATAAACCCGGAGAATAAAGATTGCAGCAAATCCTGTAGCGATAAGTGCCAATCCGCAACCCAGCCATCTGCATACAACACGAATGGGAGAAGTTGGGTGGTTGGGAGACTGAGCATATCCGGGCATTTTTCTGTTTCGGCTTCCTGATTTTCCAATTGCCGGATTTCCTTCAGTCTTTATGCAGCTAGCAGAGGCCTTTCCAGTTCCTTCAGTTTCATTAAGTTTTACTACGGAGATACAAAGCCCCATCATTACCCAGAAGAGAGCGACAATCGGGGTGTTTCCAAAACTGAATTGATTTTGGATCAGATAGCATCCTAATCCTGCCAGGAGTCCCAGGATAAGCAATTTGTATTGGGTATGGATTCTTTGATAATTTTTACTCATATACCTGCCAAAAGCCAGGAGCAGCCATAGGTAAGTACCAAGGCCAAAGATTCCCCGGGTGACCGCAGTGTCGAGGATGTCATTATGAATCCTGTCCTGCCTGGGAAATTGGAAACCGCCGTCATTTTCCTGTATGCAAAATACCTTGGCTAAATATTTCTGGTAAACAATTCCGATGGTATCTGGTCCAATGCCTAAAGCAGGGTAATCTTTTATGATACCGATTGCAGTTAAATATTGGAACACGCGTGAAAATGTAGAGTCGCTAACGGGGAATATTTTTGCGATCCAGGGTCTTTCGCAGGATTCCGTTTTATCTGCAATGGGTTTTTCGACCGAAAATTCTGTTGTCCTTGCGTTTTTTTCTCCAAAATGCTCGATAAAACGGTGAACTCCTGATGTTTCAGGTTTCACATTAAAAAACACGCCAATAAGTACAAAAGAAATTACCAAAATAATAAACGGGTATTTTTCTGTAAAAGTCCTTCTGGAGAGAATGATGAAAAGCGGCACCAGACCACCAAACAGTGCGATAAAGCATGCGCGGGTATTCGTAAGCCAAAATGCGGTATAAATAATCATAGAAAACAGATAAAAAATTAATGCGATATAATAATGGTTTTTTGATTTGGCAGAGGTTCTTTTTAGTAAAAATTTGTTAAAAAAAAGAACTACGGCTAATGGTAAAACCATCACAAGGTAGGCTGCAAAAAAGACCGGATTTCCAAAGGTAGAGAATACCCGTCTTGCCTCAAAGCTGCTCCACTTGAACGTGTCGTATCCAAGATGTTGTGCAATTCCATAAAATGATGAGACAAGAGCGGCGGTAAGAATTGATATGACGAGAAGGTAAACCCTTCTCTTTGTGGTGATAAAAGTAACGGTGGCGTAAAAAAGAAAGAGATAGCATGCCGTAGAGGTTAAACCCTCAAATCGTTTATACGTGCCAAAAAGGCTCATGAGGGGATTTATTGATAGGATTGATGAGATGACAAAACTACCGAAGTAAGCAAGAATGGGTATATCTATTGACGTTCGTGAAAAAGTAAAATCGTGCTTACATGCTACGAAAATGATCCATAATGCCAAAATTATCGCCGTTAATAGATATAAGACCGTTACCTTGCTGAGATCAAAGACGCTGTAAAGTCGTATATCAAAAAAAAGAGGAACGATTACAACGATTGCGATTAAAAAGCCAATGAGTAATTTCTCACAATACTGCGAAATAATTCCAAAAGTATTTTTTATTGAATCATTCATTATTTAGAGTAAAATCTAAGCGAACATTTTTATCCGCGCCAGAAGAAGTTCTCTTCTTAAGATTTTGGTTTTTTCAAAGTAATGTGAAGATTGCTATTAATACGACATCTGCAGTTGCTGGCGGTGGTGTTACCTACATAAAAAATCTGTTAGTGTATTTATCAAAACTCGATACTCCTCATTACTATCTTATCCTGACAACGCATGCCGGGAAAGAGATCTTTTCCTTTCCACATCCTCGTTTTACCTTTTTGTCGTTTCAACTGCCTTCCAAAGGTCCCCTGTTACGTCTCTGCTGGGAGCAGATATATTTACCCCTCTTCCTCAAGAGGAACAACGTCCATATCCTTTTTTCACCGGCAAATGTATGCCCTCTTTTCGCCAAATCCTCAAACGTAGTTATGATACAGAACATCGAGCCGTTTAGCAATAGGGTATCTGGAAACCGCAGTTTCGTGCAGCGCGTACGGTTGAAGTTCCTGAAGCTGTTAACGACCGCGTCGATACAAAAGGCTCAGACTACGATTTTTCCATCAACAAAAGCCCACACGGATATTGAAAAATCTGGGATCCGGGTGAAACATGCGGAGGTTGTTTACCACGGTATTAACAAGGAAATATTTCATCCCATTCGCGGGGATGATAAGACGCTTCTATTTAAGAAAAAACATCAGTTAGGCACCTTTATCCTCTTCGTATCCAACATTCAGAGGTATAAAAACTTTTTCGAACTGATCAATGCTTTTGTCTTGCTGAGGGATAAAATAGATAACACCATACAGCTGGTTTTTGCAGGAACCTGCTTCGACAGAGAATATTATAACGAGATGAAGTCTTTTATCATGCGGGAAAGATATGAAAACCGGATCCTCTTTTTAGGGAGCATTCCCTACGAAGAGCTGCCCTATTTATACTCTGCCTGTAAATTATTTGTATATCCTTCAACGTGCGAATCGTTTGGAATGACTTTGGTAGAGGCAATGGCCTGTGGCGCGCCGATACTTGCTTCAAACAGAGAGCCAATGCCAGAAATTTGTGCAGATGCAGCGCTTTATTTTGATCCCATGAATCCGGTTGCCATAGCTGATGCGATCATGAAGGCGCTGAAGAATCCTGACTTGGTCTCTGCATTGGCTAGGAATTCACTGAAACGGGCAACCGATTTTTCCTGGGAAAACACGGCAAGAGATACGTTAAAAAGTTTTACCAGGATCTCATAACCCAGCAAAGCATCAACCAAATCCCCCTTATCGTTCGACGAATCCTTCGGCAGGCTCAGGATGTTGCGCCGTGCATGGTGCGCCTGTCGAACCATCACGACAAAATCTAGTGTGCAATGGGGGGTGTAAAAAACTTACAAAAAAAGAAGGTTTCTACACGATAATCCTATAAGCAGAATGTAATCTTTTGACAATACGACTCAAGTAAAACTGGATAAGAGGGCATGAACGATTGGTAAATACCCATATTTCTTGAAACGGAAATGAGATCCAAATGTTAGTGGCTCAAGTGGTCATACAATGGTTGTTCCACCGCCGTCTAAAACCAAGATCGCCAAGCTCAGGAAAGAGCACCGATAGACAATAGTTTGAGCATACGAATTTACGACGGTTGCTATAATAAGTTGTATGGAGGAGATTCCATGATGGACTTGTTTAAATCTATAGATGATATCAATTGAATTTATCGTTAGTTGAAATGAGATGCTTCTTTTGGCAGTACTACGAAGTGAAGGCCGCATGGTACAGATTGCCGTACCGGGCGTTTGAAAAAACGCCCCGAGCATTTGTATGGTGGCCGTTCAGATCTGGCTCAGGACTTGCTTTTAAAATTCACCGATATTTGCGGAAATGTGGAAATAAACACATATCTTTGCCTTCCTGTTTCTTGCTTTTCGGAGACCAGATCACGATCTTTTGATAAACTAAACAAGTATTGGATAAGTGCGTCTAATTGACTGTCAGTAAACTTGTCAAAGGCAGGCATCTTATTCCGGGTTCCGTAGAATTTTGGATCTGCCGGGTTCCTGATAAACTCCTTTAACCACGTCTCAGATAAATACTCCGTCAGGTTTGGTGCCATCTTTTTCAGATCTTTATTGCCCATGGGATGACACACAACGCAATTTCCTTTTAATACAAGTTCTTTTCCTCTCTCAACTCGTTCGGCATTCTGATTGATCAAGCCTGCTGACTGGCTTAACAGGAATTCCGCCATATCCAGGAGCGATTCATCCGGGAGTTTTACGGGAGGCATCATTCCTGATTCCTTGAAATATTTTTTATCCTTGGGATTTTTCAACAACCCCACAATCCATTCTCTCGATCCAAAATTCGTAAAATCAGGCCCGTTTTCACCACCTTCACCCCTGAGCATGTGGCAACCATTACAGCTTTCTTTAAATATTTTCTCACCAAGGGTAATGGGATCATGAAGGAAAATCGACAGTGCTCCAGTTGGAGGAATTCCTTTGTCCGCCAATTTTATCGCTCTTGCAGTCTGTTTCTCGGCCTCCTCGCGCTGATGGATGATATGGATATCCTTGCTGTCATGATGCATGGCGAGTAAGGTCAAAACAACAGCACCAGCCCATCCTGAAAATATCGCAACAAAAAATGGTATCCTTTTTGAGGGATACCGGGAGATGTTTCTGTCGATAAAGGGCAGTACAATTAAAAAAGCCAACGCAAGGGTAGGAATAATCACGGTACCAACAATGAGATAGTTCCCCTGGCAATATTTTAAGAGTTCAAACAGGAACAAAAAATACCATTCAGGCCTCGCAAGATAATTGGATGCAGGGTCAGCTGGCGCTTGCAGCTCGGCGCCTCCCGTCCAAAAGACAACACCGGCAAGGACCGCGTATATGCCTAGCGCAAATACAACATCTTTGAATATCTGATCCGGCCAAAATGGGTCAACGTAATTTCTGATCACGTCTTCTTTCATTTTCCAATACGGGGTTACGCCGTGTTTACGAAAAAGTGCTATATGGATGAAGAGGAAAAAAATAAGGGAGAGGGGTAATAAGAATACATGAAGGGTGTAAAAACGGGTAATGGTAAAGTTTCCATAATCAGAGCCACCCTGATGCAATATTTTGATGTACTTTCCAATGAGTGGAACCGTGCCCATGATATTGGTGGCAACCTGCGTTGCCCAATATCCTTTTTGATCCCAGGGCAGAAGATAGCCTGTGAGACCAAAACCAGCCAGGAATAAAAGCAGGATAACACCGGAAATCCAATTCAGCTCACGGGGTTTTTTATATGCGCCAAAAATAAAAACCTGGAACATATGCGCAAGGGCCACAACCATCATGGCGCTCGAGCCGAAATGGTGCAGGCCGCGCACAAACCATCCGAACGATGCCTTATGCTGAAGATAATATACACTCCCCCATGCGGCCGTCGAGGATGGAGAATAATAACTTGCCATGAAAATACCGGTAGCAGCTTGCAATATGAAAAGGAATACCAATCCACTTCCGAAAATATATGACCATTTGGCCCCGCCATGCACCGGCTCATCCAGCATTACTTTCAATAGTTTGCTGAGTCCAGTTCTGTCTTCTATCCATTCACCTAACTTATTTGCCATAGATCAGAATTACCTTTTTTTATATCAATTTGTTATAATTTATTAAGACACTATTATTTTGAATTTTCGTGTCGTAACTGTAAAGGCCGCGCGGCGGGGGCCCTGATATTACCTTGCCGCTCATGTCAAAAACACCTCCGTGACAAGGGCACAGGAATTGTTTTTCTTCTTCTCCCCAGTTGATACCACAGCCAAGATGCGGGCAATTTACAGAAAATACGTTTATAGAATTATCTTCCTTTCGCAGCACCCAAACAGACCCCATAACCAATCCTTCAAAAACATTCCATGCATCCATTTTTGAAGAGGTAACATTTATTTTTTTCGGAACACCTATGGGGAAATCTTCCAGTTTGCCAAGGTTAATAAAATCTTCAGTTCCATATACCGTTTCTTTCAGCAAGGGGTGTATCCCCAATCCAACCAATGGCGCTGCAATACCCGCTGCCAAAATTCCTCCCAGGCTATGTGATGCAATTTTCAGGAATCTTCTTCTGTTGTTTTCCACCGTTTACCTCTTTTTTACTTCCGTTGGAACATTCGTTAAAATCTGCTTACCGGTTAAATTACTGTTCATCCTTACTTTCGGTTCCCAGTATTGAATTAAAAAGAGAAATTATATAGATATTTTCTGTAAAAATAAAGGGGATTTTCAAAAATCTTAAAGTTAAAAATAGCCGTAATAATATTTTTGTGATAATTAAGTTAACGACAGATCAAAGGTAATCTCTACCTCATTTTTCACCTTGAGAGTTCCCAAAAAAGCCTTATAGGGTTTTATTCCATAGTCTTTTTGGGACAGTGCCACTTTTCCCTTGAGATCATTTCCGGTGGTAGTTCTTGCGTGAAACTCTACGGGACGTGTTACCCCGTGCAAGATCAAATCTCCTTTCACGAGATAAGCGCCATCCTTTTCCTGTATATCCGTAGAACGGAAGTTAATGACAGGGTGCTTATCCGTGTGGAGCACTTCTTTACACATGGCTTCTTCAATATCTGCCTTGTCCTTTTCCTTCAGCATATCATACCGGTGTAGTCCGTCTTTCATAGCACATATTACTTTCAATGAACAAGCCTGAATTGTCGCTTCCACAGTTGATACGTGAATGCCTTCGGCCGGGACAGATAATTTAACCTGAAAATCGGCCACCTCAATCAGCAGGTCGTGAGCAATTGCGCTGAGAAAGCCCTCTTTGAACGTATAAACAAATAACTTTCCGGAACTCGCATTTACCTGATAGGTTCCCTCCGGTATTCTCATAGTTTCTCCCCGTTTTGACCAGATGATTATATCCTATAACGCAGCATAGCCGCTCAAATCTTCCTCTTATGGGGTAAAAAGTGGTGTAAAAGACTTATTAAAAAGTTTTACACGATGATGTTATATCCGTCTTTTAAAAGAATTTCCGATAGTATTCCAATTTTTTCCCACAATGTCAACCTGCAAAAATAATATCGATTGAGTTAACGCCTGTCCGAAAAAGCGACATCCAGTTATGTTCCTTTCTATCAGAAATCTTCCGCCTTTTGACAGCATTACAAGACTGCACAAGAGACTATTGTCGTGTTATCTTGTAAAATTTTTAGCAGGCTTTATTACAACCCCCGCAGTTTCTCCGTTTTTAATGAAGATTCAAAAGGGTTGTCTGTTCTTTTTTTAGGAGAATTGGTTGCGGCTTTGCGGCGTTACGTCGTTTTCAAACAAGAACGGTTATTTACCATGGGTTTTTTGATTGATTGTCTGCACCTTTTTTGTTTCAATTTTCGTGTTAACGTATGAGCACATTCTTAAAATTTTTACTTAGCCTATGCGTAACATAAGGCTTCTGATAGAATACGAAGGTACGCAATATGCGGGCTGGCAATGGCAGAAGAATCAGAAAACCATCCAGGAAACCCTTTCAAAGGCGGTAGAGCGCGTCGTTCAGGAACCGGTTAAAATGTATGGTTCCAGCCGGACGGATTCAGGGGTACATGCCTTAGGTCAGGTGGCTAATTTTAAAACTACCTCAGCTATTCCACCAGAACAACTGATTCGTGCCATAAATTTTTATCTTCCCCATGACATTACTGTAAAAGATGCGGCGGATGTTTTGGAGTCTTTTCACGCCCGATACGATGCACAATCAAAGATTTATCGGTATACGCTTCTTAACGACTGGATAAGAACCTCGCTCAATCGCAATTTTTGCCATGTATGCGGTCTTTTGCTCAATACAGACAAGATGCTCGATGCCGCTCAATACCTCATCGGCACTCATGATTTTACCTCCTTTACCACGAGGGCGCTTCAGGAAAGGAACCGGATACGTACGATAAAAAGGTTAGAGATTGCGAAAGAGGGGAAATATATCCTCTTTACTGTCGAGGCTGACGGATTCCTGTATAATATGGTAAGGACCATGGTAGGCACTCTTATCGAGGTAGGAAGGGGAAAAATTATGACAGAAAACGTCAGGGATATTTTAGCTGCAAGAAACAGGAACCTCGCGGGCCCTACGGCCCCCGCAAAGGGCCTGTGCCTCATAGAAGTGAAATATTAATAGGGCACACAAAGAGAGCCTCTGTTACAAATAATGTTACGTAGCCGGCAATATCCTGAGCTGATTGCAATACAAAACATTCGTTAAGACAAAGATTTCTTGTCGCATCTACGAAGAAGGGCCAGCGCCGGGTAAAAACTGTGAAGGGTTAATCCCAGTCCTGACTGAGAAACAAAAAGTATTACGCGAAATTTTCTGCCATTCGTTGGGAATATCAAATCACGGAATCTCGTGCGGGATGCTGTGGGGTTATTTCGCTGCTATGCTCAATTTCTATCCGAAACCGCAGCATTACCTGAAATGTTTGCCGTGGCTGGCTGGTCTGATCAGTAGCCATTCTGGCAGGAAGGCTCCTGGTGTCGTGATGACGGATACCACGCCGTTTCGGTATCTCTATTATTACACGCAGGACGACACTCCGAAAAAAATTGATTACGACCGACCGGCGTATGTAACAGGTGTCCTGAAAAAGGTTGCGGCAGCCCTTGAAGGTTGCAGGCATGAAGGTGAGTAACCGTTTAACTTACCCCGACTTCACATGTTTCATGTTGTGGAAGATTTGTTGAGGTTTTTCTTCCTCGTAACATCTCTAGAAAGCCCTCAATTCGGGTAGAAAATTGGCCTGGCATATAATTATGATCATCAACACAATCACCATCAAGACTGAGAAGTGGGTATCCTGCCTTGTTCAATTCTCTCTTCAGAGTTGGGACAGCAGCATTGTTTCGTCTGCAGCCCCAGGTTGAAAATACCACGACACCATCAACCTGATACTCCCTGGCAAGTTTCTTCGTCACCTCAATACGCCGCTCCAGTGGACCATTATAATGATTGATGATAAGTTTCCTTGCAAGACTTTCATAGGGTTTTTTTGGGTCAAGCTTATCCCAATACACACTATTGGTTTCCTCAAAAACAATCCTGACCCCCTGTTCTTCCTCTAATTTTGTCAGGAAATCGATTTTGAAATAAGGTTTTAATTCTAACCAGAGGATTTTGATTATATCTTTTTCAGCGACAGGGTTTCTATTCTTCTTTTTTTCTTCGATTTTTTCCCGTAATTCGGTAGCAAGGGCAGAGAAAAATTCTACAGATAATTTGGAGCCAATTAACAAATATGCCGGAAACATGAACCCTAATGCCTTGCTGCCAGGAAGGGGACAAAATGAATCTTTTCTCAATGCATTGATTTCAAGCATCTTCTCCCGCACCTGATTTGAGTAATCAATGGCCTCTTCAAGCGCGGCTTGTTCCATCTTTCTTCCCGTAATCTCCTCAAGGCGATGAACAAAATCTTCAAGCTGTTTCGCAAGATACTGAACAGAATAGTCGTCTGCCTCGTAGGGAACATCAATGACAATGGTCTCTTTTCCCGTTACTGACTCGCATATCTTCATTGTCTTGGTGTTGTTATCGCAGAGCGTTGTCGTGGCAGCCTGGAGGATGTTCTTGGGAAAGAGATTTCTGAATGTATGTCCGATTGCGGACCGGTGAAAGGTGCAAATATCCGTGGGAACCCCGAACGATTCAGCCTCCATGAGCCCCCGGGAGCTTTGCCCGATACTAGCAAAAAGCGCTGCGCCGATTTCCAGACAAAACGGATACAGCCCCATGGCAAACAGGATTTCAGAAGGAATAAACATGGTTGTCCAAACAGTTCGTTTCGGGTTGGCATACACGTTGTGGAGATGCTTTACACCGACACGAGACTGAACGCGCAGGGAAACCAGCTCCTTCTTTTTATTGCCCCGGCAGAAAAAATAATATATTCGCAGAAACCGTAAAAGTTCACGAAACAATAGTGGAGAAAAGCGACGACGGATTGGTTCAATCCATTCCTTATATTTACGAATTGATGGCATGTTTTCCTTATTCTTTCCTGGAAGTACGGGTTAATTGTTCAAGAAATGCTTCCACTCTGGTTTTAATCTGACCTTCGCTGCTCAGGCTATAATCACAAGTGAGATGAAGAAGAGGGATGTTTTTCTCATGGAACGTCTTTTTTATGATAGGATAATCTAAAAGATTATGATCACAAAATTTGAGCGTGTGATAAATTGCCCCATGAATTGATTTCTCCTGCATTGTGGTCAGCACATTGTTCATCCTGTCGAAGATATTAACCATCCTTGAACACGGAGATCGCAAGATATATCTCCTGGCAATTGACAGGATGGGATCATCGCTGATATGGATTTGGGCATCGAAGTAACGGCTGCCATTGCATAGATCCTCTGCAATTACCTTTGAGCCAGCATCTTCGATAATTTTCATAATCTTTTCATTTTCCATAATACTTCCCCAGATGAAAAGCCTGGGTACATTTCGTGTATCACATATGCCTTCCCTTTGCTTCATCAGATGGGTTAAATAGGACTGGAATTTTTCTGGCACGGCATTAACACCCTTTTTTAACAGGGAAAAGATCTCGTAGCCAGATTGTCCAAGATACCCACTCCAGTACTTTTGCAAAAACATCCTGACTTTTTCCCGCACCGCATTATACAAGGTAATGCTCTGGTTAATATCGTCCGGATTAATTTTAAGCGCGAAAAAAGTTTCCAGTTTTTCCTTAAAGTTTTTGAGCAGATTCGCATAATAAAAAACCGCGGCGTCATCGGTATTTTTTGGAATATCCAGGATATAGTTAAATGACTTTTTCCCATTATCCAGCTTTACCCATGCGTCATACAGCCGCCGCATACCGTCACACGAATTGACAAATACCATTCCTTTAAAATCTTCCAGCTTGCCATTGATTTTTTGATCAACCACGGCTTTGATATAAGAGCAGATATTGCTGCACAGCATTTCATTTGCAGCACTCGATTCCTGTTCTGAACCCTTGATTCTGACCGGATGGAATCCGGCGGCGCGAATAAGTTCCACCGGAGTGTAAGAGCAGAAATACCCGATTTTCGGCAAGGTGTGGTCATCTACAGAAAATTCTGTTATGGAAGCATCATCCCTTGTGCTTCCCGAGACAGAAACGGACATCGATGCCGGCGTATGGGTCTTTGCCTGCGCCTTTTCCAGGGCAATCAATGCCGCCCCAAGCGCTCCATTGATTTGTGGTTCTTCTGAAATCTTGATTTTACAACCCAGATTCTTTTCCAGCTCTGCTACAACACCGATATTCTTTGCCACACCACCGGTCATGACAATCTCTTCCTCCAGCCCAATCCTCTTGAGCTGTGCTGTGATGCGTTTGGCGATTGAGATATGTAAACCTCTGCAAATGTCTGCTGTTCTGTGATCTGCGCCAATCAGGGATACCACTTCAGATTCTGCAAATACTGTGCATAGGCTACTGACAGAAACACTCTCCTTTCCATTCAGTGAAATCGGACCCATTTCTTCCAGGTCGATCTCCAGGGTTCTGGCCATAACCTCAAGAAACCGGCCCGTACCTGCAGCACACTTGTCGTTCATAACAAAGTCGAGAACATTTCCATTTGCATCGACTTTAATGACCTTGCTATCTTGTCCGCCAATGTCAATGATCGTTCTCGCCTTGGGGAAGTAATAGTTTGCTCCCTTGGCATGACAGGTTATCTCTGTTACCACTTCATTGGCAAACGGCACCTTGATGCGCCCGTATCCGGTAGCGACGATATAGTTGATGTCGCGCTCAGAAAGTTTATGTTCCGTAAGTATCTGTTGAAAAATTTTATCCGCAGCCTTTTTACTGCTGGCGCCAGTTGGTATAATGATTGATAAAAGAATTTCTTTCTTCTCGTTTATCAGAACGCCATTGGTTGACATAGAACCAATATCAATTCCTATCGTGTACATTCTCAAAAATCTCCTTTTGGTATTTTCGCCGGACATAGACTCAAATATCGTACTATTCTATCTTCATAAAATCTGGAAAACAATAAGAATCAGGGTGACAGCTCGAATTCTAAGGAATTTTACGGTTGTTGGTACCGCCCCTGCTGGTATGATAAAAGTGATTGTCTCTTACCGTTGGTTTTTGTATGGAAGATGCTTGTTTTATAGATGCCTACTCAGGATCAGGTTTCGGTGGAATCATGCTCATCCAGATATTAAACACAAACAGGCCAACAGATACCACGAGCATACCTGCAAAAATTTCTGCAAGTGGATGGATCGTCCGGAAGCACACCAGTCCTACAAGACCAACGTTTGCTAGATAGAATTGAAGGGTGCCTATTTGAGGGTAAGCCAGCGGTGTTCCTGAAAATCTGGGCAAAATGTGATATCCAACGCCAAAGATCATCATCGACATCCATCCAAGAAGGTTGAGATGGACATGGCTGAAGAGTAATTGTGCCGGATAGCTTCTCATAGAAATCATGATGATGCCGAGGATAACAGCAATGAAAAAGTAAATCAGGCTTGCGCGCACAAAATTTTTTGAAAGAGGGCTCATAGATCTAAAATCTCCTTAGCAAATAAAATCGTAATACCAAAAAACTCAATAATACGTCAAAAAGATTAAAATATAGAAAAAATATAAATTGTCAACCAAAAAATTATCGGATAAGGGCGTGACAAGTCCCTGGCCCGCTACGTTTTTTATAACTGATCAGGCGCATGATAATTTCAGGGATTTGTGTTGACTTAAAAGTTGATTGTTTTAATAATATGCCTTCGCTAAAAATATTAAAAAATCCTTAATTGATACAGCGACGATGGGAATGAAAAAAGACGACAAGCCATACCGAAGGGTATGAATATTCTGTCGATTTGGTAAATTCACAAACTAGTGTAAAGGAGATATTGTGGAACAGTTTATTAGCAGAACAGAGAAAATAAAAGATGGCAGTATTATTTTAGAAGAGGGTAGCTGGGCCTATTACGCTTATGTTTTACAATCCGGCAGAGCCAAGGTCTGGAAAAATGTCAATAATAAACAGGTACTTGTTGGCACTTTAAAAACAGGCGATATTTTCGGGGAGATGAGTTTTTTCGGTATGGCAAAACGAACCGCCTCTGTGACAGCAGATGGCGATGTGGTTGTAGGAATGATCACCAAAGATACCTTTATGGAAGCCATTAATAAACTCTCTCCAGAAGCACGCGGCAAACTTGACAAAATGACCCAGGACTTCTTTTATCTCAGTGATGTCTATAGCCGGTTAACGAACTGTTTGCATGAGATCCTGACGATCAAAGGGCGGATGATTGATCCCAAGCTCTTTGAAAAAGAGGTTGAGAAAATGCCGGATATCCTGCGGAAGGTCGTGGGCCTGATGATTGAGCGTTTTGTTTCTGCTATGGATGGCAGCATAAAACTCGTGACACAACTGGAAGAAGCCTCCAAGCCGATTGATTCATTATCTACAACACTGATTCAAAAATGCAAATGAGTATGAAGGAAGAAAAAGCAAGTCTGCCGTACTCGTAAAAAACTATTCTGCGAAAATAAAAGATTTTGTATCCATGCCGTATTTAAAAAATGGCAACGGTTACGTCTTCCGAAACTCCAGGATATTGCCTTTTGTTTCCCAATAACAGGCAGTTTATAGCAGGGAGGGAAGAGTCCTCTACGAAAGGGAAATATCATGGCTAGTCCTGAAGGGATAAAAGGAATTCGGGTGACCTGCATATTTCTATTTTTAGCAATACCTTCAGATTGTAAAAATTTCGGGAAATAAGCAAAACAGGTTGTCTGAGAATGCTGGCAAAACACACCTTTCTGGATAGCCTGTTTGTCTTCCTCTGCCATAATATTGAAGTAATTTGGGTTTTAAGAGAGTGAAACCCAACGATTTTTCATCTGCACCTGACTTTTCCCAGAAGGAGAATTACAAAGCCCCCGGTTTCTGCCGCAAACGGAAGGGGGATAAAATTCCTATTTGTTGAATTGGGGATTCAGCGATTCTTTCACGTGTATTTCGTGAATTGTACAAGATTGAAATTCTTTAACGTAAACGTAGGCCTAACCTTAAAAAACGGGGGAAGGGAATGGAAGATCATACTGTTAAATTTCCAATGAAAATGGCGAAGCGGATTGTTCTGTTCTGCGATCTCCGGAATTCAACGGATATATTAATGGATTTTGGGCAAGGTGTCTACAGCGGCATCGAAGGTTCCGGAGAAAAAGTCTTTACCTATGCAGATTTTATCATGGATGTCCACGAAACATCCTATAAAGAACTCTATCTAGGACATGAAAACACCTATGCGGAAATCTATGGTGACGGTGTTATGGGAATCTTCCCGGAAGACAACGCAAAATACATTTTAGAAAATATATACCGGCTAACAAAACGGATGCGTAATTATAACGACTCCCAAGGGGTGGGTGTCTTGAAACCCAGAATCGATATCGGCTTCGGTATTACGGTTGGAGATGTTTCATTTGTCTATTATCCATTGGACAAACGCAACCATCCCGTAGGCCGGTGTGTTCATGAGGCCGCCAGGATTGAAGGGTTATCCCGCTTGTATGATGCCAGGGTTTTGATTTCTGACCGTTTTTTTAAATTTGCCGAAAACTACATATCCACCGACCAAAGATTCTCCTATCGTTTTATAGACCGGATTATATTAAAGGGTTTTAGGGAACCCATCACCTTGTTTGAAATTCTTATCGACAACGACCCCAGATTTGAGACGAAAAAAAACTCTCAGAAAGAATATTCGGAGGCGTATTCGAGGTATTGCAGAAAAGAATGGACCACAGCAGCGGAACTCTTTCAAAAAATTTACCAGGAATATGGATTAGGGATAGGATTGGTGATGGCAAAAAGATGTGATATCCTCTCAAAAAGCCCACCGAGTCTGGATTGGAATGGAATATGGAAAATGAAAGACAAATAACCGCATTGCAAAGGTATTTTTTCGGAACCGGTATCAGACGAAATACTATGAACAAGTAGTACCCGGCGTTTGCCTGGTAATTGTGCGTATAGTTGTGTATAAGGTCGGGTGAAGCCTGTCCCGAGCTTGTCGAAGGAACAAACGCATCCAAGCAGAACCATTGTGCCGATGGGTTCACTTCGTTTAACCTATCTTACTCCCGCATAACGACGAAATCCCCTCCCGGGAGGGACAAAGGGGTGGGTAAAGTCTTGCTTTCTGTGGATATATTAAGGAATATTTGAAATAAATAAAATCAGGGAGGATTAAAACGATGGGTGTTATTATGCAGGCTTTTTACTGGGATTGTCCTAAATTGGAAAACCAGGAGTTCCAGTGGTGGAATTTCCTTAAGAAGAAGGTCTCTTCCCTGGGCAAGGTCGGTTTTACTGCGCTATGGTTGCCGCCTGCCAACAAAGCGGCTAATATTGATGGTATGTCAATGGGGTACGATCCCTACGATTATTACGACCTTGGTGATATTGACCAGAAAGGTTTCATAAAGACTTGGTTTGGTTCGAAAGCAGAGTTGGTTGAGTTAATCAGGACTGCGCATGAAAACCGGTTGGAAGTTTATGCCGACCTCGTTTTAAACCACAACAGCGGTGCTGATGCTGATGAAACTAACCCAATCGATGGCACAAAGAGATGGACCAAGTTCAATCCGAAAAGCGGAAAGTTTTCAAGAAATTGGAAGTGCTTTCATCCTTCACCGTATGAAACCTGGGATGATATGGTCTTTGAAGGTATGCCTGACCTTTGCCATAGAAATCCACAGGTCTATACGGAACTTCTGGAGTATGCACGATGGCTCATTGAAGAGATAGGATTCGACGGATTCCGGTATGATTGTGTGAAGGGATATGGCGGCTGGATGATTCGGGCTATTCAGGAGTTGAGAGGCATCAGGGACGAGAAGGGGTATAAACCCTTCGGAGTTGGCGAGTACTGGGATAGTGACCGTAGTATCAGTGACTGGCTTGATGAAACGAATGCCTGGTCAGACAATCCTGTCGCTGCCTTTGATTTTCCCTTGAGATACCGGTTGAGAGATCTGTGCCAAGTTTATGGATACAGCTTAAAGAATCTCACCGATGGCGGAATATTGATGAAAGACGCACCATCTCAGGCTGTCACCTTTGTGGAAAACCATGATGTCGTGCGAAATGACCCGATCTTCACGGACAAAATGCTTGCGTACGCCTTCATCCTGACTCACGAGGGTTACCCGTGCGTATTTTGGCAGGATTATTACACCTGGGGTCTTGGACAGGAGGATTCTGCAAACGGCATTGCAGCGCTGGTGAGAATACATGAAGACTATGCCGGTGGCTCCACTACAGTTCTGCACGCCGGTGACGATCTGTATATCATGCAGAGAAATGGCTATAACAGCCAGAGAGGTCTGATTTTCGTACTCAACAATCGTGGAGATTGGAACGGCGTTTCGGTTCAGACGCAGTGGAAAAATACCAGATTTGTTCCTATGGCCTGGAGGGGAAGAAACGACCTGAATGCCCCGCAGGAAAAATGGACGCAAGAGGACGGTTGTGCAGACTTCTGGTCGCCACCAAGAGGCTATGCTGTTTACGTTCCGCAATGTTGAATAGGTTTCACTTATCAGAGAAGGGATCTATTAAATATGCAGCAGATAAAACCGCACCTCATAAAAAGCTTTTTGTTAACCGTTGGCATTATCGTTGTTTCTGTATTTTTTTCTGACAACATCTCCTGCGCTAAAACGGCCAGGGAGATTGATGTGAGTGTATATGCCTCCCTGGACTGCTTCCGTAAAGAAGTAAAGGGTGCAGAGGAATTTCTGAAGAGTGCAAAGGGGGTGCTGGTATTGCCTGGGGTTATCAAAGGAGGACTGGTCATTGGCGGTGAATACGGCGAGGGAGCGCTGAGAATGAACGGAAATACTGCTGATTATTACAGTGTTGCCGCTGGCTCATGTGGATTTCAACTCGGCGGCCAAAAAAAAGATGTCATCCTCGTCTTTATGCAAGAGGAAGCTCTTGCAAGGTTCCGTGCAAGCTCCGGCTGGAAGGCAGGGGTTGACGGGTCAGTAGCTCTTATAAGCCTTGGGGCAGCAGCTTCCATCGATACTGAGAAAATCAAAGAGCCTGCTGTCGGGTTCGTTTTTAGCCAGAAGGGTTTGATGTACAACCTAACTTTGGAAGGCTCGAAGTTTACCAAACTGAAAAAATAATATCTTCGGGGCAGATGGTGTACGGGATAAAAAAGGAAATTGTGGTATGAGGTCTTGCTGTTTGCAGAGATAATCATTTCGTATTGCATCCTCTATTACGTCCAGGCTCTCGTGTGCCGCACCCGCAACAAATTTACTTCTCCTTCTTGTGTTATCAGCCTTCTGCTGGTTTTTGTCCAAGCATTATTTGCTGCTTTTGCCGGGGAAATATTTTTTTTGAATTGCAACGCTAGGTCATGATAAAATAAAAAAACTATGAGTTTTGGATATAATGATGGTGTACCTACTTTTAAAAAGCCTATTATTGAGCAGCCTAACGCTGTCAAGCGCTCTCATGGTGAATGAGACGAATAATCAACCGTCGATTCTCGCACAAGACAAGGAAGTTGTAACGCTGGGGGGCGGTTGTTTCTGGTGTATTGAGGCGTTCTTTGATGAACTGGAAGGCGTTGAACGTGCGGAATCAGGTTATTCCGGCGGCTGGGTCGATAATCCCACCTATCAGCGGGTCTGTACGGGAACTACGGGGCATGCGGAGGTGGTACAAGTTACGTTTGATCCCAGGATCATCTCCTTAAGAGAAATTTTAGAGGTTTTTTTTACGATGCATGACCCCACAACCTTGAATCGTCAGGGAGCGGATATAGGTACACAGTATCGCTCCGTTATTTTCTACCGAAACCAGGAACAAAAAGCGGTGGCAGAGCAGGTTGTCCGGGAGATTCACGATGCGCATTTATGGGAGGCGCCGATCGTGACTGAAATAGCGCCGTTTACGGCATTTTATAAGGCAGAAGATTATCATCAGGAATATTATAAACGGAATCCCGGACAGGGGTATTGCCGGGTTGTGATTGCGCCGAAGATAGAGAAATTCCGGGAACACTTCCGGAAAAAACTTAGGAGAAAATAGTTCGCAGATAGATGTTTTCCGGAGCAAAAAACATCAGGATAAAGATTTCCGTCAGGAGGGAGAACTTAAAGGTTCGTGAATATGACGACTTTTTCGCCGGCATATTCTGGCATACCTGTAACTGCGTAAATGGCACGCATCTTCACGGATTGTCTTGGAATTCAATGAAAGGCAGGCAGCATGAAACATCTTGATCCTATATCTCATGTTATGACCACCAATGTGAAGACCGTGCAGATAAGTCAAAAAATGAGCGAGGTCCTCCGGGTATTGGCGGAAAATCAAATCCATCATGTACCGGTGGTAGATGGCCGGAGGCTTTCTGGTATGATCAGTACGACCGATATTATCCGGTTGAACATTACGGTATCCACTGCGGACGAATGGTCAATTGAAGAGGTTATGAAAAGGAACCTCGTTACCATTGATATAAATGACAGCGTACGAAAAGCTGCGCAGCTTCTGAGTGATGGAATATTTCATTCTCTTCCGGTGATTAACAACGAACGTCATCTCGTAGGAATTATTACGAGCACGGACCTGATCAGATATTTGGTGAAATTGTGTTAAACTGTAACCCGCACATCGGCAGTGGAAGGCCTGTTTCGGGTAACGCCCTTTCTGCACAGGTTTCAAAAAAGCCTTATCCAGAACCTCCCTCACGGTTAGCCCGACTTTCGTAATTTGCACATAAAAACAGTTATTTTTGGGCAGGTGTCGTCATAACGGTTCCGCTGATCGAAATACAAGCCTTTGCCGATAATTTTCCGGTCGTTTCCGGCCATAGGCCCGATGATAAAGAAATGCGTTCGGTTACTAAATCAAGTGCGAAACCTAACGCCAACAATGCCATATACAGAAACATTGAGTTTCGTTCCTCAGCCAAACTACTGTTGAATTCCATCGCTCAGACGCAACCCCAACACGCCGAGTACAATCAGTCCAATCGAAATTATCTTTACAGCACTTAGCGGCTCTCGAAACCATAAAATACCCACCGTTGCAATGAGGGTCGTTCCCAGCCCTGACCATATTGCATAAGCAACGCTTATGTCAATCTTTTTGAGGGCAAAAGATAATAACGTCAGGCTGAATCCATAGAAGATAAAGAGCAGGACGGATGGTACTATCTTTGTGAAACCCTGGGATAATTTCAAGCACATCGTGCCTGAGACCTCTAAAAGTATGGATAAGATCAGAAATAACCAACACATGGAATGCCTCCTTTTCGTTTAACAAAATTTGTAAAATTCTACAGGTCGGGCAGAATGGGAGCGAAACCCAACGCTGGCAATGTCATTTACGGAAACGTTGGATTTTGTTCCTCAACCCAACCTCTCGCAGATCTCAACATAATAATCTTCAGTATATGAGGGTATTGATGATGCTGTGCACATATTAACCCGCACGAAGGGCGTCCACGATATTCATGCGCGAAGACCTGACTGCGGGGAGGACACCACCGAGAAAGCCCATGATAAGGGAGAAAGCCAGGGACTTATAGATAATACCGAAGGTGAGGGAAAAGGTAAAGGCGAGTTCGGAAAAGGTCTGAAAGTTCATGGTAGAAATGGTAAGCAGTTGCATAAATGATGCACAAAACAGCCCGGCGCAGCCCCCCAGAAAACCGAGGATGAGCGATTCCATGAGAAAAGCCCCCAAGATGCTCACTCGTTGAAACCCCAGGGCGCGCAGTGTTCCGATTTCATTCGTTCGGTTTGCTACTGCGGAATACATGGTAACCATGGCGCCAATAATAGCGCCCAGTGAAAAGATAATCGTGAGCGACAACCCCATGATTCGCAGAAATTTTGCCATCATTTTTGATTGCTCTTCATAGTAAATGATCTCCCGTTTTGCCTCCACCGTAAGCCTTGGGTCTCTTTCAATACGCGCTTTGAATTTTGTAAATGCCGAAGGATCGCTCAGTCGAAAGAGAACGGAGGAATACACAGGACGCCGGAATGCCTGCATAAGCTGGTCGACATCACCCCATATCTCTGAACCGAAACCCGTATTCCCCGCATCAAATATCCCGACCACCATCCAGTCCCTCATGCCAAACCGGAGTGTTTCTCCCATGCCTCCTCCTTTAAACCTTTTTGCAATACTTTGACCTGCAACGATCTCGGATGAACCGGGCCTGGGCATGCGCCCCTCAGCGAGTTTTACCTGCGGGCGCAACAAGAGTGAACTTCCGGAAATTCCTCTGATAACCACGTTTGATGGTTTACTGCTTCCCCGCTTCGGAAGACTGATAAGCACTACCAGCTCTTTTGCCAGCAACCTCCGGCCATTTGTCCCAAAGGCAACCTCCGGCTGGGTTTCTAAAATAGCTGCCTGCTGTCGGTCAATACTACTCTGTACTTCTGAGGTCGATGCCTTGCGGATGACCACCACGTTATTATAGGAACCGGTATTGACAAGGGTCTTTTGCAATCCCTCGGCAAGCATTAAGATCGATGCAAAAACAAATACCACCAGTGCCATACCGGATGCTGTAAGTGTAGTCGTGAGCCGGCGGGTCAGGAGATTGCGGAAACTGTATAAAAAGGGGATTTTCATCTATCCAATCCTCCTCAGCCCATCAGCAATACGGATCCTTATTGCACGCCAGGTCGGGATAATTGCTGCTGTCGCACCCACGAGAAAAGCAGCCGCTATATCGAAACAAATGGTTGTCGCTGCAACATGAAACACCGGGAAGTACGTTCCCAGGGTATTGCCAAAGACTTTTGCTACCGGAAAAGTGCAAATAATACCGATGGCACAGCCAATCGTGGCGATAAACAGGGATTCCCCGAATATCAATGCTGCAATATACCATCCTCCAAATCCCAGCGTTTTCAATATGGCATATTCACCGATGCGTTCGCGGGCAGTCATTGCCATAGTATTCGAGAGCACGATCATGATGATAATAATGACCACAAAGGAAACCATCTGTATGGCAACAACAATCGCCTCACTCATGGAAACAAAACCCAGCTGGAAGGCCTTTTCGGTCTCGGTCAGGGTCTCTGCGAGTGAATTTTTAAAGGTGCTATCGATAGCTATTGCCACCTCCTCAGCCAGATCAGGACGGGTTATGCCAATCAGATAAAAACCCGTTTGGTCTGCCCGCAGCGGCAAGATTTTTTTCAGGGTTTCGTTGAGGTAGTCCCAATGGAAAAAAAACTGGGTTTCATCGGTGCTTTTGTCTCTGCCCCGGTAGATCCCGCGCAGGACAAACTCCCAGTTACCCGGGAAAATCGTTCCTTTCAGGATTATGGTATCGCCAAGTTCCCAGCCGTATTTTGTTGCCAGCTTTTCTCCGGCAATTGCAGCCTTCCGGTCTCGCAGAAAAGCAGCCTCCTGATCGGGCAAAAGCACGTATTCGGGATATAATTCCAGGTAACTTTTTGGCTCCACCGCGAAGTTTGCAAAAAAGTTCTTTTCGTCTATATAAATACCGCCAAACCAGTTTCCGTACGATACGAACTGCACTCCGGATATTTGACGCATCTTCTCCTTGTACGAAACAGGGAGTGGAAAAACCAGGGATATGGAATTTCTTGTCACGAGACGATTCACGGAAGAAGCCTCGACTCCCGCATACCACGCACTTACCACGGTTCTCAGGAGCCCAAAGGCAAGGATAACGATGGCAATACCGAGGATAGTCAATGATGTCCGGAGGGTATGACGAAAGGTGTTTTTATAGATGAACCTGAGGAGATGCATTGAGAATGCCTTTTTCCAGGTGTCTTATGATACGGGCTTTTTCTGCCGCGTGGGGGTCGTGGGTAACCATGATAATGGTCTTGCCAAGATCGGCATTCAGGCGCCCCATTAATTCCAGCACCTCTTTTGCCGAAACCCGGTCCAGATCGCCGGTCGGTTCGTCTGCCACGAGAATCGCAGGATCAGTTACAATAGCCCTGGCTATGGCCACGCGTTGCTGCTGTCCGCCGGAAAGCTGACTGGGATGATGACTCATGCGCTCGGAAAGATTGACGATCCGGAGCGCTGCCTCCGCGTGTTCTCTCCGTTCTTTCCGGGAAAGGTGAGTCAGCAGCAGGGGTAGTTCAACGTTCTCAAAGGCGGTGAGCACCGGAATCAGGTTATAAAACTGGAAGATAAAACCAACGTTGGCGGCACGCCACTGAGCGAGATCTGTCTCTGATAACACGGTAATATCGATACCCCCCACGGTAATGATGCCGCTGTCAGACTTGTCGATGCCGGCAATCAGGTTTAATAAGGTGCTCTTCCCTGAACCCGAAGGACCCATTAACGCCAGAAACTCGCCGTCTTCGATGTCAAAGGTAATGTTTTCCAATACCGGTATTCTCTGACCCGCTCTGTAATAGGATTTACTTAAATTTTTTATCTCAACAAGAGGCGCTTTCTGTCCCATTATTTCTCTATGACCTTGATCTTTGAACCATCTTTCAATTTATTTAGCGGTTTAACGGCCACCTTATCGCCTTGCTTTATTCCGTTAATGATCTCTATCATATCGCCAACCGTAGTTCCCGGAACAACGGAGGTTTGCACCACGTGGTTGTCTTTTATGAGAAAGACGAAATGCTTCCCGTTCTTGGTTACCATTGCACCCGGATTGATAGCAGTGAGAGGTTTTTGCTCTTCCTTTTTGATTGGCCGGGAGAGAAAGGCAACCTTTGCGCTCATTTCCGGCAGGATACGGCTGTCTTTTTCGAGAAAACGAACTTTGACCATTACGGTTGCCTTGCTCCGGTCTGCCGTCGGTACGATCATGTGCACCTCTCCGCGGAAGCGGGACTCAGGCAGGGCGTCGAGTTGAATCTCACAGGGCTGAGCAACCTTTACCATTTCCAGATTTGATTCGGAAACGTCGGCCTCCACCTGGAGCGAGTCCATATCGGCGATCGTAACAACAGCCGCCTTCGCATCGGCAGCCGCTCCAATGGGGGTAACGATATCGCCGATATCGGCATTTTTGGTTAAAACCACGGCGTCGAAGGGCGCCCGGATCAGGGTATATTCCAATGAAACTCTGGCTACCTGAAGCGCTGCAGTATCGGCTTTGATGAAAGCCTTTGCTCCGGCAACAGCAGCCTTTGCCTTCTGGTAGCGGGCCACGGCGGCATCGTATTCAGCAGGTGTTGCAATTCCCTTTGCCAGTAAATCTTTTGTGCGGCGGAAAGAAACCGTTGCATCGTAAAGTTCTGCCTTTGCCTGCTGAAGGTTAAAGCGCGCTACATTCAGTGCTGCAACCGCCTGATTCCGCAAAGCAAGGACATCCTCATTTTCGAGGCGCGCAACGATCTCGCCTTTTTTTATTTTGCTTCCTTCCTCAACGTTGAGTGCAATAAGACGTCCGGTGATTTTGGAAGCTACTGAGGCCTTGCGCTGGGCTACCACATAACCGCTGGCATTCAACAGGGTAAGGGTCTGAGACGGGAAAGTTCTGGCAACACTGGCAACTTCAACATGGATAGCCGGTGTCAAGAAGCCGCGAAGGTAAAGGAATACCACAACGGGAGCAATGAGCACGGCTACTGCAATGCGATAGTACGGTTTTCGGCGCCGTACCGGCCGAATTCCTTTTACCGACTTATCAATCGTTAATTTGAGAAGATCTTCCTCTGACATCGATTTACTTAATGTCTCGTGTTACCCCCTCCAGCCCTTCCAGCGTTCCTTCAGCGATTTCTTCTTCCAGCTTCATGACTTCATGGAAGGCGATGCCTTCCCGCCAGAGGAAGAGGAAGCCTATGATCGTAGAAGGGAGTATGCTGATAGCCCACAAGACAATGGCATAACTTTGGGCGGCCGTGGTTTCTATTCCAAAAATATGCAACGATTTTAGTACGGCGATATGAAAGACGCCAATATATCCGGGCGCCTGGGGCAGGGCAACTGCCAGCGCCAGACAAACAGCGACAAGGCATCCTCCAACAAAGGGGAGATGCATGTGAAAGGCAAACCCGAGGAGATATATTTCTGCTCCTCCAAGAACCCAGATGAAGAGAGAGAGGGTTAGTATCCATACCGCCTGTGTTTTGTCTTCCAGGATCTTCAGGCCGTAAACAAAGGATTCATACAGTCTCAAAATCTTATCTCGAAGATTATGCGGAAAAAAGGTGCAGAGTTTTGAGAGTATTTCCTTGAAGAAATCGGGTTTAAGAACGACGAAGAAAAGCGAGGCAATGGTAAAGATACCGACCGCAGCAAACACCTCGGTCCATTTTTTCAGGGAAGGGATAATTGATTCATTGATAGCGCTTACCTGACGTGCAGAAATGTGCGCAAGGGTATCATGATGAGAAGCAGAAGGGTGTGGCAGCAGGATGATAACGACTACGGTAAATATAATGAGACCCAGCATATCAAAAATCCGCTCGACGATTACCGTGGCGAAGGATGTTGAAAATTTTATATCCTCTTTTTTCGTAAGGAGAAACGGTCTCAAAATTTCTCCTGCCCGGGCGGGAAATATATTATTTGCCATAAAGCCGATGCAGGTAACCGACAACAAGTTCATCACGGAAGTTAATTTAATATGCGACAGTAATATGCGCCAACGGATTGCCCTCACCACATAAACGGCCAGAGTTAAGATAATCGTTGGGATGATAAACCAGTAGTTTGCATCTTGTAAGGCATTTTTCAGAAGCGTCCATTCAATGTTTCTGATAAATAACCAAGTACAAACAACGCTGACGATGATGCCGATAATCAACAGAAATTTATTTTTATTAAATTTCATGGTAATCTTTCATTCCATGGTAAACGGAATACTCAGGAAAGGTACGGTTTCAGGTATCTCCCCGTGTGACTCGTTTTTATGAGCGATATCTCTTCCGGTGTGCCGCAACCAACGATATATCCTCCCGCACTGCCAGCTTCAGGACCAAGGTCAATGACATAATCGGCTGATTTAATGACATCGAGGTTATGTTCTACTACGATTAAGGAATGCCCGGCTTGAATCAATCCCTGAAAACAAACGAGCAATTTCTGAACATCGTCCATATGCAATCCGATCGTTGGTTCATCAAAGATGAAAAGCATTGCGTCGGGATTTTCCTGGGCCATGTAAGTAGCAATCTTTAGTCGCTGAGCCTCTCCGCCTGACAAGGTCGTAGCCGGCTGTCCTAACCTTAAATAGCCTAATCCGGTATCCTGAAGAAATTTTAACCCCTTCGTGATACGGGGAGAATCATAGAAGAAAATGAAGGCTTCATTCACAGTCATTTCGAGGATCTCGTGGATATTTTTCTTTTTATATTTTGTGTCGAGCACCTTTTTTATGAATCGTTTCCCGTCACATTTGTCGCACGTTACATAAATGTCTGCGAGAAACTGCATGTCAACTCTAATGGTACCCGCGCCTTCGCAATGTTCACATCTTCCGCCTGCTACATTGAAAGAAAAAGAGCTAGCGCTCAGATTTCGTATTTTTGCATCCCGAGACGATGCAAAAAGTTTCCGGATTTCATCAAATATTTTTACATACGTAATGGGGTTGGAACGAGGGGTGCGTCCTATGGGAGATTGATCAACAAGTATAACATCGTTAATAAATTGTGTTCCTTTAATGCCGTCATGTTTCCCTATAAACCCCGTAAATCCTTCCCTCTTTTTTTTGATAGCCCCATACAGGGTGTCCTGGATGAGGGTGCTTTTTCCTGATCCTGAAACTCCCGTTACACAAACCATCATATTCAGGGGAAAGGTGACATCGATGTTCTTCAGGTTGTTTTGTGAGGCGCCCTTTAAAACAAGAGCCCTGTTGCCAACCATCCTCCGGCGAGATGGTGTTTTAATGACCTTGTTGCCTTTTAAATACTGGCCTGTGAGTGAACCATTATGGGCGGACAAATTTTTAAATGGGCCATGAAAAACAACCACGCCGCCATTTTCACCAGCGCCCGGACCAAGGTCAATAATCTCATCCGCCGCTTTGATAACCTCCCGGTCGTGCTCCACGACAACAACCGTATTTCCGATATCCCGCAATCGCTCCAGTATCTGGATTAACCGGTCGGTATCTCTTGAATGAAGACCAATGCTGGGTTCATCCAGGATATAGAGGGTGTTTACCAGTGAAGAACCAAGAGACGTTGTAAGATTGACCCTTTGGGCCTCTCCTCCGGAAAGCGTCCGGGTCATACGGTCAAGGTTAAGATACCCCAGGCCTACTTTAATCAGATAATCCAACCGCTTTTGTACTTCCTGCAACAGCATATGGGCGATTATTTTTTCATATTCCGTAAGCTGAAGTTCCCTGAAGAATTGACACGCCTCGTCGATAGTCATGGCGCAAATGTCCGCTATGTTTTTATGGTTTACGGTAACATTCAGCGCCTGTCCCTGTAAGCGTCTCCCGTTGCAAGCGGGGCATAAGGTATATCCCCGGTATTTACTTAAAAATACGCGAACATGCATTTTATATTTTCGCTGTTCTAGCCATGCAAAAAAATCGCGAATGCCACAGAATTCTTTCGCTCCATCCCAAATCAAATGAATCTGCTCTTTTGTCAACTTGTGGAAGGGAACATCCAGGGGGATATGATATTTGGAAGCCGCTTTCTCCAGCGCCTCATACAGGGATCTGTATGTGGGTGTATTCCAGGGGGCTATTGCCCCTTCACGCAGGGTTTTTTCCTTGTTCGGGATGACACTATCTATATCAATTTCAATCGTGTATCCAAAACCCTGGCATTTGGGGCAGGCGCCAATGGGATTGTTAAAAGAAAATAACCCTGGAACAGGTTCCGGATATCCGAGGGCGCAATAACTGCACAGAAATTGCTTGCTGTATTTAAGCTCAATCCAAGGCGAGCCCTGAATAGTCGTTGGAATTCCTGGTGCCGGGATACCTGAGTGCAGGGTGGGATTCTGGAGATTGAGAAAAATGCTTAAATGCCCCGAACCAAGACGATACGCGGTTTCCAGCGCATCTGTAAGACGCTCCTTAATTACGTCTTTCACCGTCAGGCGATCGATGATTCCATAAACAGATTTTGCATTTCTGATATCCCAGTCTGGTGTCGTGGCCGTGATATCAATAAGAGAATTGTCCGCAAGAATCCTCACCAATCCCCGCTCTTTCAGGAGATCAACCTGGGATTGTCCAGACACCTTCTGGCTGACCGTAATCGGGAAAGCAACCTGAAACCGGGTGCCTTCCGGTAATGATAATATGGTTTCAACGATGTGAGAAATGCTGTCGATCTGAACGTGCCGCTTGCAGTTGGAGCAATATGTCTTGCCAATCCGTGCAAATAACAGTCGCAGGTAATCATTGATTTCCGTAGCGGTGCCAACGGTTGAGCGCCGGTTTTTAACCGGATTTTTTTGCTGGATGGCTATTGCCGGAGGAATCCCTTCTATATGATCGATATCGGGCTTATCCATCCTTTCCAGGAATTGACGCGCGTAAGCAGAAAATGATTCCACATACCTTCTTTGCCCTTCAGCAAAGAGCGTGTCAAATGCAAGGCTGGATTTGCCGGAGCCACTCACACCGGTAATTATTACAAATTTTTTATGGGGGATTTCAATGTTGATATTTTTTAAATTATTTACCCGTATGCCACGGGCAATAATCGATTTTTTTGTCATGATAAAAGCCTATATCCTGTTAAAGAGACTTGGCGACAGTTGGCTGTAAGCGGAACAAACGCATTCAATCTCTGTGCGTATCGTGTGTGATCACTAACATTGCAGCGATCAAAGGTATGCCCCTGAAGCGTTTAACCGGCATCTTTTTTACGGGAAAGTTGAAGGATTTCATGACAGTGATAGCATTCTTTTAAAGACACCATCGTATCTTTCTCGTAACCACTACTGACAGTTTCCGCCTATTTCTTGCGATACACGTTCAGACCGATCTTTTCCTCGCGATTGGGAATGGTAACGTTCCCTTCCGTTGATGCTACAATAATGTTTTTGCCTGAAGAAGAGGGGCCGAACTCTTTTGACAGATCTATCTTTATGTTGAGGATGTTTCCTTCTACAGAGAATTCTACATTTTTCATATACGAAACCTCGATTTCTTAAAAAAGCTATAAACAGGATTACCATAAATTTATTTCACAACAGGAAAATACCTACATTCCACGCCCGTTGCCTTTTCGTGAAGATTGGGAAGAACTATGGCTAACTCGCCTGGTTCTTGTTGCCGGACATCTCCATGTGAGAAAGATCCGCTATCTTTTCGGAGTATAATTCATTGATCGTCTTAACCAGCAGTAACCTGTTATTGCGAACGGATTCGTCCTCAACGTTCACGTATACCTTATCAAAAAAACTATGGACAGTGCTGGCGAAGACCTCATAGTAAGCGCGGCAGGCTTCTTCATATCTTTTTTCAGTCACATGGTTTTGAACCGTGTCTTTATTCTTTTTATAAATATCCCACAACTTTCGTTCTTCCGGCTCTGTAAAGAGACGTTCCTCTACCGACCCGCTGCTGGTTGCTTTTTTACCGATATTAAACGTCCTTTCAACGACAGTGACCAGATCAGGCCACCAGCGCTCTTTTGAAACACGGGACAATGCCTGTAATCTTTGAGAAAAATCATGAATGTCATTAAACCCTGCACCGGTATTTAAAACAGCATTTATCAGATCGTGGCGATGTCCCCGTTCTATGTTTATCTGAAATAATCTGTCCCGAAAAAAATCTTTGATGCCTTGCATGTGTTTGTCCTGTGCTGCCTGATGATGATTACGTTCCGGTTTTTTCAGAAACAGAGGGAGCAGGGAAAAAGCCCTGGAGAGCACCTCCTGAATTTCCAGAGTAAATTCACATTCTTCTATAATGCGGATAATACCATAGGCATGGCGTCGCAGGGAGTAAGGATCCTGCGAGCCTGTCGGCGTTAACTGTAAGGCAAAACAACTGCATATCGTATCAAACTTATCAGCCAAACCCACCACAGCCCCAATCTTTGATGTTGGAATGGCATCTGTAGCAAATCGGGGCATATAATGATCCGCTATTGCTACGGCAACAGCGGAGTCTTCTCCATCCCATCTGGCATATTCCCGTCCCATAATTCCCTGTAACGATGGGAATTCGCCCACCATCTGAGTGAGGAGGTCTGCCTTACACAGGAGTGCAGCGCGTTTTATCCGTGCATCGGCTTCTATCGGCAACTGATTCAGTGCAATTAATCGGTGTGACAGATATTCGGAGAGATTGACAATCCTGTCCGTCCTGTCACGATAATTTCCCAGCTTTTCAAGGAACGCAAGATTCTTCAGGTCGTCCACCCGCTTTTCCAGCGGAAGCTTTCTGTCTTCTTTCCAAAAAAATCTGGCGTCAGAGAGTCGCGCTTTCAGTACGCGTTCGTTTCCCTGAACAGCCGTTCGGGCATTACTTTCGTCACGGTTGACAACCGCTATAAATTTATTAGAAAGGTTCCCATCCCTTTTTTTGATGGGGAAGTATCGCTGGTGTTCCTTCATGGCTGTTTCAATAACATCGCCAGGGATATCCAGAAACTCTTCGTCAAAGCTGCATTCAACGGCATGGGGATACTCCACCAGATTGGTTACTTCATCCAGCAATTCTTCGTCATCCATGCTGGCGCTATGGGATGCCATAAGGTGCGTTATCTTCGCCCTCAGTGTCTCACGACGCTCGGTCATATCGGCGACAACCTTTTCCTGCCTGAGTAATTGCATGTATAAGTCCCAGTCTGCCCGAGAAATTTCCATTCTTTTGCCGGATAAGAAAGGATGCCCAAAGGCAAATTTGTCAGCCTTAATCCCGTTGATTTCCATAGGAACAACCTTATCACCAAAGAGTGCGAGGAGCGAACGTATGGGACGGGCAAAGAACAAATTATTCCCTTTCCATTTCATGGATTTGGGGAACGAAATACTCTTCATGATTTCCGTAAGAATTTCCGGCAAAATATGCAGCGTCTCCTGCCCCTCTACCTGTTTGACCGCAAAACAATATTCGCCTTTGGTCGTCTTTTTTATCTGAAGGTTATGTATATCAACACCCTGAGACTTGGCAAAACCCAGGCCTGCTTTTGTAGGATTTCCAGTCTTATCAAAGGCGATTGATGCAGCCGGTCCCTGGACTTCTTCCGTGACACTTTCCTGCCTTTGCGGCAGACCCTTCACAAATAGGGTTAATCTTCTGGGTGTACCCGAGCAATAAAGGGACTGCGTCTCTAAGCGGTGTTTTTTTGCACGTTCTGTAAACAGCACCTTCATCTGGTTGAGCGCAGGAGTAATGTAACTGGCGGGAATCTCTTCCGTGCCAATTTCAAAAAGCAGATCCGTCATGTTAGAGTCGCACGATATGTTTCTTGTTAATGCCTTTCAGGGCATTGCGGGTATCGACAATCAGTTTTGAGTTGGACACGATAAAATTATAATCAAGATTACTGTGGTCTGTTACAATTACAGAACAATCAACCTTGGATAAGACCTCTTTAGAAAGGGGTCTTGACTTGATGCTTAGTTTCTGGTAATGAATCTCGGGAATATACGGATCTGTATACGTTATTTTGGCGCCCTTCGATCGCAAGATATTCATAATTTCGAGGGCAGGCGATTCCCGAAGATCATCCACGTCCTTTTTGTATGCAACGCCCAGGATATGGATATTGGAGCCCTTTACGCTTTTTTCTGCATCGTTTAAGGCATCCGTAATCTTTTCCACAACAAATTCAGGCATAGAGCTGTTTATTTGATCAGCTAAGGCGATAAATCGCAATTCAAACCCGTTCTTTTTGGCAACCCAGGAAAGATACAGAGGGTCGATGGGGATACAATGTCCCCCCAGGCCAGGCCCCGGATAAAACGACATAAAACCAAAGGGCTTTGTCCTCGCGGCATCGATGACTTCCCATACATCGATACCAAGCCTTTCCGACATGATGGCAATTTCGTTAACCAGTGCAATGTTGACATTCCGGAAGGTATTTTCAAGGAGTTTTACCATCTCTGCCACCTTTGGAGACGAAACGGGTATGATCGCCTCAATAATATGGCCGTATAAACAACTCGCCAATTCCGTACATTGCTGGGTAACGCCCCCAATCACCTTGGGAATGTTTTTTACGGAATACCGCTTGTTTCCAGGATCGATACGTTCCGGAGAAAAGGCAAGATAGAAGTCTTTACCAGCCTCGAGATCCCCTTCTTCTAACATAGGCAATATCAGTTCCTCGGTTGTGCCCGGATACGTGGTGCTTTCTAAAACAAAGAGTTGGTCCTTGCGCATGTAGTTCTTCACTTCCCGACCCACATTGATAATATATGACATGTCCGGGTCTTTCGTCTTCGTCAATGGTGTTGGAACACAGATACTCATGGCATCGAGAGTCGATAAGGAGCTGACTTCATTGGTTACACACAAGAGACCCTTTTCAATGAATTGAGCAATATCTTCACTTTTTACATCAATTACATACGAGATACCTTTATTAAGAGACTCGACACGCTCTTTGCTCTTATCGATTCCTGTTACACAATACCCGCTTCGGACAAATTCAAGCGCAAGGGGCAGTCCAACATAACCAAGCCCGATAACGCCTATTTTGGCCTTCTTGGTTTTAATTTTTTCCAGTAATTCACCCATATATTTATATGCCTGCAAACGGTATTGTTAAAAAAGAAATGATAGAAACATTTCAACAGATATTAATCAGTTGAGCATTGTATTGCAATAAAAAAATACAGGATAACCACTTATACTCCTTGACATTACCTCGTTACTTACGTAAAATCCGTAAAAATATCCCTTCAGGTAATGATTGCTCATAAAAGTTCCTGCGATCGGAAAATGTTGGAAACCAGCGGATAATATTACAAAAATGCCCAGAAAATATATATCCAGTCTAAAAACCGGTGATCTGATAGAAGAAGTATTTCTTGTACTGAAAAAGGAAGTCAAGGAAACAAGGGAAAAAAAGCCGTACCTCAACCTTCAACTGGCCGACAAATCCGGTTCTATCGAAGCGCGGAAATGGGATGCAACACCCCAGCTTTGTGACAGCTTCAAGAAGGATGCGTTCATAAAGATAAAAGGCGTAGTCGAGACCTTCAACAATACCCTGCAAATCCGAATTACCGAAATTTGCCCCATCTCAGAAGAACAAGTGCAGATGGGTGAATTCATACCGGCCACGGAAAAAGATGTCTCCGTAATGATGAACGACCTCGGGCAGATAATCAAAACAATTCGAGACCCCTATCTTTCAAAACTCTTAAATGCATTTTTTTCTGATGAATCTTTTTGTAAAGTATTTTCTACCGCACCAGCCGCTACGCAATATCACCATGCCTATTTAGGAGGATTATTGGAGCATATCCTTTCTGTTGCCAAACTGGCAATTAACTTTTCCGATCAATACCCAACAATAAAAAGAGACCTGTTACTCACGGGCGTCATCTTGCACGATATCGGGAAAACTCGGGAACTCTCCTACGAACGCAGTTTTCAATATACCGATGAAGGACAACTTACCGGACACCTCATCTCCGGTGTCCTTATGGTCAATGAAAAGGCTCAAAAAATAGAGGGGTTTCCGCCGGATTTACTCAATATCCTTTTCCATCTCATTTTAAGCCACCACGGTGAATACGAGTGGGGTTCGCCGGTAAAACCCGGCACACCCGAGGCTATTGCCCTGCACCATCTGGATAATCTGGATGCAAAGGTACATGCAGCAACAAAGGCAATAACCGAGCATAAGGATACCGCCAGCTCGTGGACTGAATATGTAAGGATGTTTGAACGGAGGCTGTATAAAAAATAGGATATAGCAGAGAGACTCGCCCCTTGCTATATTCTTTCTGCCCTTTGGGTATAAAAGGCGACATCCTGGTGTTTCGTAAGGTAGAACCGGCGTCATTTTTAAAAACGAAACCGGTACAAAGTTTTTTTCACGGAATAGTTACAAATTGCCATGATCAACCCTATAGAAATCCTTGGATTCATTCGCAGCAAAAAATACAGCCCCATGACAGCCGCTGAACTGGCAGAGCATTTTGATGTCAGTGATGCAGAATACCGCCAATTCTGTGATTTATTGCAGGTGTTGGAGTTTTCTGGTGAGATTGTAAAGATCAAGCAAAAACAGTACGCCGACCCGAAAAAGGTGCACTTGCTGGTGGGCGTCCTGGAATGCAATCCGCGGGGATTTGGCTTTGTTATCCCGGTCAGAGAAGGCGGCGGCGAAGATATTTATGTCAACGAAGAAGACATGGGTTCCGCTATGCATGGAGATCTCGTGGTGGTGCGGCTACCCACATCTGTTCAGATTCCAAAAAAATGGAAGGAAAGAGGACGAAGTCCAACAGGACAAATTGTTAACGTTTTAAAACGTGTGAATGAATTCGTCGTGGGCACCTTCGAAAAAACAAAACGCCTGCGTTTTGTCGCCCCGGACGATCCCAGATTATTCAGAGACATTTACGTTGCAGAAGAAGATTCAAATGGCGCGCAACCTGGTGATAAAGTGGTCGTCCGAATCACGGAGTGGCCGTCACGGCATCTCAACCCGGAGGGAGAGGTTACCGAAATTTTAGGGAAGGAAGGAAACCCCAGGGTTGATCTCCATTCTATTATCTATCAATTCAAACTGCCACACACCTTTAGCCAGAGGGCGCTTAAAGAGGCGAAACAAATCCCTCCCGCCGTTTCAGAAAAAGAAATCCTGGGCAGGTTCGACCTGCGCAGCAAACTCATCATTACCATCGATCCGGAAGATGCCAAAGATTTTGATGATGCAGTCTCCCTCGAAAAAGACCCGGGCGGAGATTGGCGCCTGGGCGTACACATTGCAGATGTTTCATATTACGTCAAACCCGATACTGCCATCGATAATGATGCGCGCTATCGGGGAACCAGTGTGTATCTGCCCGGCGAAGTCATACCTATGCTGCCGGAAATGTTATCGAACAATATCTGCAGTCTCAGAGAGGGGGAAGACCGGCTTACCAAAAGTGTTTTTATGACAATTAACCACACAGGACATCTTGTTAAGGCAGCAGAGGTCGGGTATTCGGTCATTAACGTTACCAAACGTCTTACATACGAGCAGGCCACCGCCATCCTCAAGAATGAAAGAGAGATAAACATATCTGCCGAAGCGGTTGATATGTTGCGGGATATGGCACACCTTGCTGGATTACTCTTTAAAAAACGGCTGGAACGGGGCGCGATAGAGCTTGATCTTCCTGAAATATCCTTAATATTAGACGAACACGGCTACATGAAAGATGTTAAAAAGGTCGAAAGGGATATTTCACATAAACTTATAGAAGAATTTATGCTCCTTGCGAATGAAGCGGTAGCAACCTTTATGCACGAAAAAAAGATGCCGCCCCTGTGCCGCATCCATCCGGAGCCGGATGAAGACGACATGCGGGAGTTTGCAGAGTTTGTCCGCGGGCTGGGACACACCCGCATAGACCCTTTTAAGAGCAGTCAACTGCAATCGTTACTTGATAAGATACGTGGGCGACCTGAGGCATATACGGTGAACCTGGTGCTCCTGAAATCACTGAAACAGGCGGTATATGCGGCATGTGAAGAGCGACATTTCGCCCTTGCATCGGATCACTATACTCACTTTACCTCCCCCATCCGCCGCTATCCGGATCTCCTGGTTCATAGAATATTAGATCAGCATTTTGCGGGGGAGTTATTGGCTTCTTCCGTGCGAGATGCCTGGGCGAGCTCCCTGACCGAGTTGGCCAAACATTGCTCTATGACGGAACGCAGGGCAGATGAAGTTGAGCGGGAGATTACCAAGCTGAAATTGCTCCGGTTCCTTGAGCATGAGGTTGGAAAAATCTTTGAGGGTGTGATTACCGGTGTTCAGGAATTTGGCTTCTTTGTCCAATTAAACAAATACCTGGTTGAGGGCCTTGTCCACATCCGTACCCTGGCAGATGATATCTATCAGGTAGACAAAAAAAACATGGCGCTTGTTGGCACTCGCCGAAGAAAAATGTACAAGATCGGGGAGGTTGTAAGGGTAAAGATCTATAAGATCGACTTCTTAAAAAGGGAAATTGATTTTTTCCTCTGTGGCAATAAAGAGGAAAAAGGGAAACAAGGAAAAGCGCGAAAGCCCACAGAAGATGACATACAATTTAGCGAGTAAAGGGAATGACACAAGGCTAATCAGTTGCCACATGGTAAGGCATAATTTGAGTACCCGGGAAAAGATGGCCGCTCCTCATCTTAGGCGGGTTCCAGTTTGCAACTTGAACCGAATAGTTTGATTTATCCGTTGGTATGAATTCCCCAGCATTATTCGTTGACAAACTATGGGGTTCAGGTTACAAACCCGAACCTGCTATCGAGGTGATAAGAGTTAGTAATTACCCACAAAAAGCCCGAAGAGTTTAAAATTATTCACTTTGCCTTTTTGAACAGATGTCAAATTTGCAGGATATAATTTGAGTACGCATGGGAAAGATGACTGCTCCTCAGGAAATTCTTGGGCTGATCGAACGATTCGACAACAATCGCGAGGCATATCGCTCCGGTACATACAACGAGACCCAGCTTCGGCGCGAGTTCATCGATCCGTTTTTTAAGATACTTGGCTGGGATGTTGACAATGAGAAGGGCTATGCCGAGGCTTACAAAGATGTCATCCACGAGGACTCCATCAAGATCGGCGGTATGACCAAGGCCCCGGACTACTGCTTCCGCATCGGCGGTGTCCGCAAGTTTTTCGTGGAGACGAAGAAGCCCGCTGTCAATCTCAAAGATGATATCAACTCCGCATTTCAACTGCGCCGCTACGCATGGTCTGCCAAACTCCCGCTCAGCATCCTTACTGATTTTGAGGAGTTCGTCGTTTACGACTGCAGGGTAAAACCCGATAAGCTGGACAAACCTTCTACCGCCCGTATCCTCTATCTCAATTACACCAGCTATGCACAGCGATGGGACGAGATCGCCTCCATCTTCTCACGTGATGCGGTACTCAAGGGCGCTTTTGATAAGTATGCCGAAACGAGCAAGGCCAAAAGAGGCACCGCTGAGGTTGATACCGCCTTTTTAAAGGAAATCGAATCCTGGCGCGATATACTTGCCCGCAACCTGGCACTGCGGAATCCTGATTTGACCCAGCACGACTTGAACTTCGCCATCCAGCGTATCATCGACCGCATTATCTTCCTGCGTATCTGTGAGGATCGTGGCATCGAAAAGTACGGTCGCCTCATGGCCTTGCAGAATGGCGACCGTGTGTATGCACGTCTCTGCGAAATATTTCATCGTGCCGATGAACGCTACAACTCCGGCTTGTTCCACTTCCAAAAGGAAAAGGGTCGCTCTGAATCGCCAGATACCCTCACCCTGAGCTTGGCTATCGACGACGGCGTACTCAAGGACATCATCAAAAACCTGTACTATCCCGATAGCCCGTATGAATTTTCTGTCCTTTCAGCCGACATCCTGGGTCAGGTCTATGAGCAATTCCTGGGCAAGGTAATCCGCCTTACGGCTGGCCATCGCGCGGTGGTGGAGGACAAGCCAGAGGTCAAAAAGGCAGGCGGGGTCTACTATACACCAACCTATATCGTTGACTACATCGTAAAGAATACCGTTGGTCGCCTTGTAAATTCCGGATTGCCGGATGTGGATTTACCCACCCCTAAATCCCCTCCCGGGAGGGGACTTTTCATTCCCCTCTTGAGAGGGGCCAGGGGTGTGTTCAAAAATCTAAAACAGGTATCCAACCTAAAAATCCTCGACCCTGCCTGCGGCTCCGGTTCTTTCCTCCTGGGCGCATATAACTACCTGCTTGACTGGCATCGTGACTGGTATGTAGCTGATGACCCTGAGAAGTGGTCAACCGGCCGCTCGCCGACATTATACCAGGGAATGGGTGGTGACTGGCGTCTAACCACCGCAGAACGCAAGCGCATCCTGCTCAACAACATCTACGGCGTAGACATCGATCCGCAGGCCGTAGAGGTAACTAAGCTTTCGCTCCTTTTGAAGGTGCTGGAAGGCGAGTCTGAGCAGACCATTGTAAGGCAACTCAAACTGTTTCACGAACGCGCCCTGCCCGATCTCGGCAATAACATCAAATGCGGGAACTCACTCATCGGGACTGATTTTTACAACCCCCTCGATCCTCCTTTGTTAAGGGGGAATCAAGATATCCCCCTTAGAAAATGGGGCGAGGGGGTTGTAACCAGCGGCATTGTGTCAGGCGAGGAACGCTACCGCATCAACCCCTTTGACTGGGAGACTGAGTTTCCTGAGATCATGCAAACAGGCGGATTTGATGTAGTAATTGGGAATCCACCGTACGTAAGGCAAGAAGGCTTAGGCGACCTGAAAGCATATTTCCAACGTAAATACACGGTATGTCATGGAATGGCCGATCTCTATGCGTACTTTATTGAAAAAGGTGTTTCGCTGCTCAGGGATAAAGGGATTTTTGGTTACATCGTTGCAAACAAATGGATGCGGGCTAATTATGGTGAGCCACTCAGAAAGTGGTTAAAACAACAAGGTATTGCGCAAATCATCGATTTTGGGGACTTGCCGGTATTCCAGCGGGCTACAACGTATCCCTGCATCCTCATCATCGGGAAGGATAAGCCTTCATCTAATTTTATTGCGGTACAGGTAAAGACACTTGAATTTGAAAGTTTAGATAGCTATGTAAAAGAAAACCATCACTCTGTAAAACTATCCACCCTTGAGGACAAGGGCTGGTCGCTTGTAGATGAGCGAAGCAATGCCTTGCTGAACAAGCTGAAAAAGACCGGAGTTCCTTTACAAGAGTTTGTAAAGGGTAAAATCTACTACGGTATTAAGACAGGACTCAACGAGGCATTTGTGATAGAGGAAGAAACAAGAAACAGGCTCATTTCTGAAGACCCTAAAAGCAGAGAGATTATAAAGCCATTCCTGATCGGGCGGGATGTAAAGAGGTATTCTATAGAAGACGAAGGGCGATACCTGATTCTTGTCCCGAAGGGTTGGACTGGACAAAGGTCTTCCAGTTTTGCAGATGCATGGAAGTGGTTTAACCAAAACTATCCATCAATAGCAACTCATTTGTTGCCATTCAAAGAAAAGGCCGAAAAGCGTTATGATAAAGGCGAATACTGGTGGGAACTAAGGGCTTGTGATTACTATGCGGAATTTGAAAAACCAAAGATAATCTTACCGGATATTTCAATTCGAGGTAATTTTACAATTGATGAAGAGGGAAAATATTACTGCGTCAACACAACTTACATTATACAGAGTTCGGACAAGTATCTTCTTGGTATTTTGAACTCAATGCTAATAACTTATTTTTATCGGAATTTATCCTCAACTTACCGTGGAGGCTATTTACGGTTCATTTATCAATATTTAATACAAATCCCTATCTGTACCATCAACTTTTCCTACTCTGACGACAGAGCGTATCACGACCGCATGGTTGCCCTTGTTAAACAGATGCTCGAATTGCACAAGCAGTCAGCATCGGCAAAGACAGACCATGACAAGACTATCATCCAGCGCCAGATAGACGCCATCGATCGCCAGATTGACCAGTTGGTGTATGAGTTGTACGGATTGACGGATGAGGAAATCAAAATCGTTGAGGAGGGTTTAACATAAAATCGTAGGGGCAGGTTTGCAACCTGAACCCGCAGGAGCAAGCCCGAACCCACCGGAATCTGCGAATTTTATTGAAGTATAGTATATGCCGTCTGTAAGAATTTCAAAAGAATTTACGTCAGGAATTTATTATCTTACCTTCACCGTCAAGAACTGGTACTATCTTTTTGACAGGCATAACCGCTTTGAAATTCTTGCTGACTCATTACAATACTGTCAAAAACACAAAGGACTTAAGTTATATGCGTATGTCTTTATGCTCAACTATATTCATTTGGTAGCTTCGTCGCCTGACATGATAGCCTTTGTCTGGGATTTTAAAAAATTCACGTCAAAAGAGATACAAAAGAATATCATTGCTGCAGAACCAAATGTTTTAAAGCTTTTTGAGATGGGAAATGGCAGATTTGAATTCTGGGAGAAGACGAATATGCCAAAAATGATTAAGAGCGAGCAGTATTTAATCCAGAAAACAAATTATACTCATGCAAATCCGGTGAGGAAACAATATGTGAAAAATCCTGAAGATTGGGTGTGGTCGTCTGCGAATACTGAGGGTAAAATTAACGTTGATTCCGTCGTATAAAATATTCGGTTCGAGTTGCAAACTTAAACCCGCCACGGAATCCTATTGAAAATAAATAGCTAATGCCCGGTTAACCTGAACGGGTCGGCTGAAAATTAGTATTTGCCTATTATGCTTATTTTGTATACTACGCCTGCAAACACTTAAACAAAAAACTTTTTCAACTTACCCGGGTTAGGTGTTTTGTATTCACAAAACATCTTGGAAATTTTACCCTTTCTGGTCTAATTCTGTAACAAGGCTTCGCTCTGTTTGCAGGGTTTAGGTTAAATTCAAGCGCCTTAAAAAAATTCGCCATTTGAATTTCTAACAACGTAATGTTAAAGGTTGGACGACTTCGTCCGGTCTGCGTCGGTTTTCTCCGAAGGCCAGTAATAGGCGTCAGGGGTAGGACGGGCGCCAAAGATGGCAGTACCGATGCGCACCATGTTTGCACCTTCTTCAATTGCAATCTGGTAATCGCCGGACATACCCATGGAAAGGTATTTCATCTGTACGCGATCAATACCTTCTTTGATAATAGTATCGTGAATCTCCTTTAACACTTTAAAACACTTACGGATCTTTATGTCGTCCTTGGTAAAGAGGCCGATGGTCATGAGGCCGTGTATTTTCAAAGTATCATATTTGGAGATCTGTTTGACCAGGGAAATTGCCTCTTCAGGCGCAACGCCATATTTGCTTTCCTCATGAGACGTATTGACCTGCACCAAAATATCCAGGCAACGGCCTTCATGCTGCAGACGCTGGTCTAATTTCTCAGCCAGATGTAAGCGATCCACAGAATGGATCATATCTGCAAACTTCAGGACGTCCTTAACCTTATTCGTCTGCAGATGCCCGATAAAGTGCCATTCTACATTCTCACCCTGTAAGACCTCATATTTTTTTAGCGCCTCCTGCACCTTGTTTTCTCCGATGATATGTCCTCCCGCCAGGATGGCTTCACGGATTCGTTCCGGTGCTATCGTCTTAGTCGCCATAACCAGGGTTATATCCTCCGGCTTCTTACCCATCTTTATGGCGGCGCTGGCAATATTTTGTTTCACCTGTTCCAGGTTTTCTTTGATTGACATAGATGCTCCTGAAATAATACGGTAATCGTAACCGTTTCGTGTTATGAAAAAAAATCCCGACAATGGCGACGTATTGCGGCATAAAGGAATAACGTATTACAATACACCTCTATACGGCTATGGAATCTAACGATGAACAATATCATATCTGTCATGAATAATCAAAAAATAAAGTCGAAAAAGCCTTCGGTTTTTGAAAATAAGAACGAGAGAGATTACCATCAACACCCGGAGCCAGTTTTTATATACGTGTTGGATGGGCTTCTTATCGGGTCTTTATAAAATCTCTGTTGCATTTGATACTCAAACGATGTACCTTGAGACATAATAATTGATGGTTATTGAGTTTGCTCAGCAAATATCAACGTATCGCGCTAACCATCCAGAAAACATCCCTATTCGTCGCTGTTTGCTGAGAAAGCTTAACATAAACTTAATAATTTGAGACAATACAGGTTTTTAAAAAAATTTTGCCGTTATAGGTAATCCGTACGAAACAAAATACGTAACGCTTGTGGTTTGTCGTTCGACGGAGCCCATGGCGAAGTCCCCCGCACAAACCAACCACAAGGGTCTTCGTTGTGAGATCAGTCGAACGACCGGCGTTGCCTTATTCAAAAAGCCAGGATTGTTGCAAAAATATTAACTTGGTGTGATTTCCCTCTGGAAATAGGGGAGTAAGGAGGGTATGCAACTATTTATGAAATACCCGGTAGGCCAATCTTCCCCGTTTGTCCTACCCATTAAAGGGAGATGAAAAGCGCAGTCCAAGTTATCTCGTGTATTAATGCTGTACCTTGATACGGCAAGCGTAACGGATGATCTGTCAGCCATTTTCAGGAAGAGAAAATATTATGAAAAACATACAACATCGTTTTCTTGCAGACATGGTGTTGAAATTTGCATCTTGTTTCTTCTGTCTCGTCAGATTTTTATTTCCGGCAGTCCTCGTGTTTAGCTGGTTTGTCGGTAATTCACACACACTTTTTTCAGACGAGACGATATATCATCAGACTACGGGATCGGTGCCTTATTACTCTCAAGCCGAAGTCTCTCCTTCGCAATCCGCCGCTAACGCACCTATCGTCATAACCGGACCAGCCTCCAGGGTAACATACGATTCGGCAACAATTCAGGGGATGGTAAATGCACGCGGGTTATCAACAACTGTATGGCTTCAATACAGAATTGTCAATGGAGCATCGAAGAGTACTGTTACAACACAAACCGTAATTGGAACAAGCGATACAGAAATAAGTGTCAGGATAATTGAACTGCTTCCAGCCTCAACGTATTATTATCGTCTTGTGGCAAAGAACGACGCCGGCACGTCATATGGAAGAGAAATGTCATTTACAACGGTCGATATAAATTCATCAATTTCAACAGAAATAATCCCACCCAATGGTTCCGTAAAAATCAATGGTGGAAATAAATGTACAAATTCTTTAACTGTTACACTAAACCTTTTTGCCACGGACAATACCGGAGTAACAGGTTATTACCTTTCAACAAGCGCCATACCGCCTTCGATATATTCTGTCGACTGGAAATCTATACCCGAGACAACAGATTACAGAGAGAATGTCCCCTATACTTTCACAAACGGTGATGACAGGAACACTGTGTATGTCTGGTATAAGGATGCTTCCGGAAACATATCGGACACCGCCAGTAGTTCTGTAATTGTGGATATAACGCCGCCCGTAATCACGATACAAGAGCCAACTTCTGATCGCACCTATACAACTACCAGCGAAACCATTAGTATAGGCGGAAACGCATCAGACAATTTAACGGAGATAAGCAGCATCGTGTGGACGAATAACAGGGGAAAGAAAGAAACAGAGAGAAACACGCTCAACTGGATTATTCCCCATATCGAACTGGCCAGGGGAGATAATGTGATAACCGTAAAGGCTACGGACAGTATGGGAAATGCAGGAGTGGCAAAAATAACGATAACGTATACCACCGACAACAACACGCCCGTGGTTAAAACAGGCGTTGCAACGAGTGTAACCGCGGAATTGGCTACTTTGAATGGAACGGTACATGCAATGGGATTAGCAACAACGGCATGGTTTCAATACGGTACGAGCAGCGGACATTACAGCAACATGTCGCCAATCCAAGATAGTGAAGATATTGAGCATGATATACCAATCGGTAACCGGATCAGCGGATTGAAATCAGGAACAACCTATTATTACCGATTGGTAGCGCAAAATAGCGCAGGTGCGACCTCTGGAACTGAAATGACGTTTACGACACTGCCTCTGAAAGGCAAGATTTATGGGAAAGCTGTCTCCTTTGCAAAAGGAGAACCGATAGCATCTGCGAAATTACGGCTCAAGGGAACAAAGGCAAGGAAAAAAGGCTTCCATATGATATTCTCTGATGCACATGGATTTTTCACATTTGATAATTTAGACGCAGACACCTATGATATTATCGCAGCAAAAACAAATATGGAGACTGCCACCCAGACCATAGAGCTGAAAGACGGAGAGGAAAAAAAGATGGAGATTACCTTAAAAAGCAGAGAAGAAGATAAAAAAGAAGTAAAAGATTCCACCGGCGATCAACAGAAAACAAACTAGCCTTTACAAACGGTGATGAGAAAGAATATGCGTGTTTGGTCTCTGTATATTCAACAGATACAAGCCGTTCCTTCTTTTTTAGGGAGTTTATCTCTTGCAGGAGCCATCTTGCGAAGTTTTCTTCTCGTTGTAAAAAGCAAAACAGGCATTTGTGTGGTACACCTTTTTGTTCAACTGGAGAAATTACAGGCAACGATTCAGGATATCGCAAAAACCCTGAAGGAGATCAAGATGTCCTCAATCAATACCGTTGATCAGGGTTGTGTGAAAGCGAAAGGACGTTAGGGAACCCATGCCTCATAATAATGCTCAAATGGTAGTTGACAAAAAGCATGGCTTGATTGTCTCAAGCGAGGTGGCAAGTGAAAACAACGATCTCAATCAATTCCACCACCAGATCAGACACGCCAGCGAGGTCGTAGGAGATAAACCCAAGGTAGTCTGTGTTGACTCTGGATATTATAGCCTTGAAGACCTCAATCAGGTGGAAGAAGACAGTATGGTTGTCATGCCTATACAAAAACAAGCACAAAAGAAGAATGCCAATCCACCCATAAAACCATTTGTCAAACGAAGAGCAATTCCGGTATGATTCTTCCCAAGACAAATATGGTTGCCCCGGAGGAAAGAGATTCTCGTATTATTCTGCTAAAGCCCGTGAAATACCTTATAAGGCAAACGGCAAAGATTGCCGGAAATGTCCTCATTTCTGCGTTTGCACCTCATCGCGGCAAGGAGGAAGAATTACCAGCATGAGAGAGGAACCACTCAAGAAGCGTCTTGAAGCTATTTCGTGTCTGAACGAAAACATCCCTTTTTTGAAAAGCATCAGGGCGATTTTGCGTTTACTAAAATCGTTTCATAAAATTTGATGTTAGACTTCTGGCAGAAATAAGTATTTCTTACGTATTTCCCTTCATTTTAGACTTGTCTGGAAATAGTATCTCCCTTGCCATGCTGCTTCTTGTAGTTTTTAAGCTGCCTTTCTTACCACTACCTTATTGGTTTTGTTGATGGTCTCCTCATCCAATAAACTTACATTGTCCTTGATACTCTGCCTTGAAAATCTCTTGCCCTCTCCAAACGTTGTCTCTACCCCAAGAATCTCCTGATAAGCTTATGATGATTGGCGAAATCATCCAGCCGGCGTAATCGGCATCTAACCCTAATCTTGCTACGGATAAGACCAGGATGTGCCACAATTCTATCCCGTATCTCCCCGTCCTTTTCTTCCCATTCAGTACCTTTTCCTCCAATATCCTGAATACCTCCGCGTTCAACTCCGGTGTGACATAGATGTGTTGCAATGCCCGCAATATCAGCGGTGGCTCATCCCGGCTCCTGATTGGCAATTGTACCGCAGAAATGGGTATGATGCCAAACTCCTGTTGCGGCTCAAATACTTTGATTAACTCAGTACAGGTCTCTTTCTCGTCTTCTATCGAATGTCTTTTCCTTCTCCACTTTGTATTATCTGCCTTTGGCTGGTTTTCGTTCAAACACTACTTAATGAATCTGTTTGAAGAGCCGTGTGCAGTAATTCTGCATGCACGGTTCTGTGGGGGGATGGCAGGAGTAATTCTGCCGTCTGCTCGGCCCCCTATTTATAAGTCTTCGCCCCAAAATGGCGTATTCTCTACATTATAAAACAGGGTATTCTCCTTGTATTTTTATCTTGCCTTTAATAGCAGCCAAAGGATTTTTATTGTGCAAATCTCTTTGACTTTTTTATAAATACTTTTATAATGACTTTTTTATGATACATTATTTACCTATACTAATATTATTTATTGTCGCTGTAGGATTTGCTGTTACCAATATCGGGCTTTCGGCGATTTTGGGAAGACGCAAACCCACCGCAGAAAAACTCTCACCGTATGAGTGCGGTATTAATCCGGTGGGTTCGGCACGGGAACGTTTTTCGGTAAAGTTTTATCTTATTGCCATGTTGTTTGTTATTTTTGATATTGAGGTGGTCTTTCTTTACCCCTGGGCGGTGGCATTTAAGTCGCTTAGTCTCTTTGGTTTTATTGAAATGCTTATCTTTCTTGGCATACTCCTCATTTGTTATTTTTATCTCTGGAAAAAAGGGGGGTTGGAATGGGATTAGAAAGTCACCTCGGTGACAATATTCTTACAACAACCTTAACTACCATGATAAACTGGGCGCGTGAGTCTTCTCTCTGGCCAATGCCGTTCGGGCTGGCCTGCTGTGCCATAGAAATGATGGCGGTAGTTGCGCCCCGCTATGATCTTGCGCGGTTTGGCGCAGAGGTCTTTCGCTTTTCACCACGGCAATCAGATCTGATGATTGTCGCTGGCACGCTTACTTACAAGATGGCGTCCGTGGCGAGAAAAATTTACGACCAGATGCCGGAGCCGAAGTGGGTTATTGCAATGGGTGCATGTGCAGTCTCTGGCGGCGTATACAATACCTACAGCGTTGTTCAGGGTCTTGACCAGGTTTTACCCGTAGATGTGTATCTTCCCGGATGTCCGCCCAGACCAGAGGCGTTGATCCATGCCATTATGGAAATACAAAAAAAGATTAAAAAGGAATCGTTGTAAATGCCCATGAAAAATGAAGACCTGGCCGCATTAATAAAAACAAAATTTCCTGAAGCAATTATGAGCGTAGCTTCCTTTCGGAACGAATTGACGCTTACCGTGAAAAAAGACGCTGTTGCCGAAATTGCGCAATTTCTTAAGAAAAACGAAGCCCTCGATTTTAATTTTTTGTCTGATCTGTGTGGAGTTGACCGGATTGAAACGGATAATGTTTTTGATGTGGTATACCACCTCTATTCTCTTTCAAAAAATCACCGTCTGCGTCTTAAGGCGTCTGTCTCGCCAGACGCGCCAAGCCTGCCAACAGTAACCGGTGTCTGGAAAACGGCAAATTGGCATGAAAGGGAGACCTATGATATGTTTGGTATTACGTTTGAGGGGCATCCTGATTTGAGAAAAATTCTTACTCCGGAAGACTTTGAAGGACATCCGTTACGGAAAGATTATCCGCTGGACGGAAGACAGCCAGCCACGCTCCGGGATATTTATCGAAAGGATGAAGCGTGACAGAGGCATCAACAACCACAACTACTACCCATTTGATGACAATCAATATGGGTCCGCAACATCCCAGCACACACGGCGTTTTGAGGCTTTTGCTGGAACTGGACGGCGAGACAATCATAAAGGCAGTGCCGCATGTCGGATTCCTCCACCGGGGGGTGGAAAAGCTTGCGGAATACAGAACGTATCATCAGTGTATCCCCCTCACCGACCGGCTGGATTATGTTGCCCCTTTTTCAAATAATTTGGCGTACGCCCTTACCGTTGAAAAACTGCTCGGCATTGAAATTCCTGAAAGGGCACAACACATTCGCGTACTTCTTTGCGAACTCACGAGGATTGCTTCCCACCTGCTGTGGCTTGCGACTCATGCGCTGGATATCGGCGCTATGACCGTATTCTTCTATTGTTTCAGAGAGCGTGAGGCAATCTATGACATCTTTGAAATGGTATCGGGGGCGAGGATGCATACTTCCTATATTCGGGTGGGCGGCGTATCGCGGGACTTGCCCGGTGGGTTTGCCGAAAGAACTCATAAATTTGTTATGGAATTTCCTTCCCGGCTCAACGAATACGAGACACTCCTTACGGAAAACCCTATATGGAAAAAACGCACGATTGGCGTGGGCATTATTTCCGCAGAAGACGCTATCGATTATGGGCTCAGCGGCCCGAGTTTGCGGGGATCGGGGGTTAACTGGGATATCAGAAAGGCGGAACCCTATTCCCAATATGATAAATATCAATTTACGGTCCCGCTGGGTAAGAACGGCGACGTATATGACCGATATCGGATACGGATTGAAGAGATGCATCAGAGCAACGAAATTGTCCGGCAGGCTCTTAATATCCTTCCCAAGGGAGATTTTCTGGCCAGAATACCGAACGTCACTCTGCCGCCGAAAGAAGATGTTGAAACGATTATGGAGTCGATGATCACTCATTTTAAATTAATTACGGATGGTATTCATCCGCCAAAGGGTGAGGTTTATGCCAGCATTGAGGCGCCGAAAGGTGAGTTGGGCTTTTATCTGGTCAGCGATGGCTCCAGCCATCCTTACCGTCTTAAGATACGACCGCCTTCATTTGTCAATCTCGAGGCGTTGCCGAAGATGATAGAAGGTCGTATGCTTCCGGATGTTGTCGCGACTATTGGAAGTCTTGACATCGTTTTGGGAGAAATTGATCGTTAAAATTTGAATATCACGATGATATAGTAAAAATGAATACCGCAAAAGAACAAGTTGCGCAAGGCAATACGGTAGATTTTTCAAAGATAGAAAAGATACTGGGAAAATATAAAAACGCAAGAGGGGCAGTAATTCCTATTTTGCAGATGGTACAGACGGAATATGGTTATCTGCCGGAACCAGTTATCGATCTTATTTCAGAAAGATTGCATGTTAGCGTTCATGAAATAATAGGGGTTGCTACTTTTTATGCTCAATTTCATTTAAAACCGCGCGGACAGCACATCATTAAGGTGTGTTGCGGGACTGCATGCCATATAAAAGGAGCAAAAAAGGTCATGGAGAAACTGAGCGAAACATTAGAGGTTCCCACAGGTATGACAACAAAGGATAACGCATTCACGTTGGAGGAAGTTGCCTGTCTGGGCGCATGTTCACTGGCTCCTGTTATGATGGTGGATGAAGATCTCCATGGAAAACTAGCGCCGGATACGGTTGCTACAGTCATAAAAGAAATAAAAGAAGCGGGAATTCCCAAGTAATTTTTATGAATAGTAATGAAATGATAATTCAGCAACAAAAACCCAATCCGCAAAAACCACAAATACTTATCGGTATGGCCTCTTGTGGTTTGGGTGCTGGTGCAAGAAATGTGCTGAAAAGTATCGAACACGAGCTGGAAAGGCAAAAGCTCGATGCGGATATAGTACATACAGGTTGTATCGGTATGTGCGCGTATGAGGTGCTTATGGACGTGATCTTTCCTGGTCGTACGCGGGTTACTTACGGAAATGTGAAAGCAACAATGATTCCACAAATCTTAGAAGAGCACGTAGGGAAGGGAGAGGCGGTAAAGAAACTTGTTATGTCGCAGATGTACCTGGATGACAAAACAGTCATCCCCTATGAAGGGTTGCCCTTTTTTGATGACCTGGAGATGAATAAAGGTCAAAAAAAATATATCCTCAGGAATTGCGGATATATTGACCCCGATAGCATCGGTGAATATGTCGAGCGGGGTGGATACACGGCTCTTGAAAAAGCTCTCAAGTCCATGACTCCCAAGGCAGTAATTGATGAAATAAGCAAATCAGGTCTCCGGGGCCGTGGTGGTGGTGGCTTTCCAACAGGTGAAAAGTGGGCTTCCTGTGCCAAGTATTCTGCTGACGAAAAATTTGTCGTGTGCAATGCCGATGAGGGCGATCCGGGCGCCTTCATGGACAGAAGTCTTTTGGAAGGAGACCCTCACGCTGTTTTAGAGGGTATGATTATTGCCGGGTATGCTATTAATGCCACGGCTGGTTACATCTACATTCGTGCCGAATACCCTCTGGCAGTCAAAAGGCTAAAACATACTATTGAAGAGGCAAAAAAGCATGGTTTTCTGGGACAAAACATATTAAAAACCGGATACAGCATGGAAATGTATATAAAAGAGGGGGCAGGTGCCTTTGTCTGCGGTGAATCAACTGCATTACAAAACTCTATTGAAGGCAAACGAGGTATGCCCCACACGAGGCCGCCGCAATCTGTAGAGGCCGGTCTATGGCATAAACCTACGTGTTTGAATAATGTAGAGACTTTTGCTAACGTACCATTTATTATAAATCGGGGTGCGAATTGGTATACCAGAATTGGTACAGAAAAGAGCAAGGGAACAAAAATCTTCTCCCTGACCGGAAAGATAAAAAATGCTGGTCTTGTTGAGGTTCCTATGGGTACAACGATCAGACAAATTGTCTTCGATATGGGCGGCGGAATTCCGAAAAGAAAAAAATTTAAGGCGGTGCAAATCGGAGGTCCGTCTGGTGGTTGTCTTCCTGAATCCCTGCTGGATTCACCCATAGATTACGAATCGCTTGTCGGGGCAGGTGCAATGATGGGCTCGGGAAGTTTTGTGGTTGTTGACGAGACTACCTGCATGGTAGAGATGGCCAGATTCTTTATGAATTTTTGTGCTAATGAATCATGCGGAAAATGCCCACCCTGCCGGATTGGCACTACCCTTATCCTGGAAATCCTCACCCGTATTACCATGGGACAAGGTGAAGATAAAGATTTAGAGGTACTGGAACAGATGGGTGACGAGATGAAGGTGATGTCTCTTTGCGGTCTTGGTCAATCGGCCCCAAATCCGGTAAAATCTACCATCCGGTATTTTCGGGATGAATATGTAGCACATATCCGTGATAAAATTTGCCCAACGGCCACGTGTGTTGCCCTCCACAAGTATGAGGTGATCCCGGAAAAATGCACCAGGTGTCAGGCATGTATTCGTAATTGTCCGGTTAAGGCAATCAGTGGCAGTGCTGCGGAAACTGCTTTCATTCATAAAGAAAAATGTATCAAATGCAATCTTTGTTACGAAAAATGTAATTTTCTGGCAATAAAATAAAATGAATATCGTACAACTGGTTATAGATGACAAACCTATCAGCGCTCCGGAAGGCACGAATGTTTTCCATGCAGCGATGAACAACGGCATTTACATTCCGGGACTGTGCTATCATCCGAAACTCTCACAATTCGGGGGCTGCAGGCTTTGCTTTGTTGAGATCACGGAACGGAAAAGGACTGGTCACCGTTTTGCCTGTGCTCATCCCGTGTCAGAAGGAATGGTGGTGAAAGTGAATACCCCAAGAGTCGTCCGATACCGCAAGTCGGTTATGGAGTATTTACTGGCGCATCACGAACTCTCCTGTCCTACCTGCGACAAGTCGGGAGAATGCGGACTTCAGAACATCACTTATGAACTAAATTTGGCTCCCGGCAGATTCAGGACGGTAAGAATGCACTATCCGGTGATCCGGGATAACCCTGTATTGGAACTGAACCGTAACCGATGTGTTTTGTGCGGCCGCTGTGTAAGCACCTGTAAGGAAATTGAAGGATTGAGCGCCATTGATTTTCAGAACCGCGGTTTTAAAACGGTAGTCGGTACCGCCTTTGATCGGCCACTGGAGTGCAGTTTCTGCGGCGGTTGTGTTGCCGTGTGCCCGACCGGCGCATGGCAGGACAGAACCTTAGGGTTCAGAGGCAGAGCATGGGAATTTACCAGTACGCCTACGATTTGTCCTTACTGTTCTGTTGGATGCACGGTTGTTGTTGATACAAAAGCAGGGAACGTACGACGGATCGTATCCAATGATCGCTTGGGAATAAATGAAGGCAATCTCTGCGTTAAGGGAAGGTTTGGCCACGAATTTATCCACTCTCCTGAACGGTTGAAAACTCCGTTAATCAGGCGCAACGGCGAATTCTCTCCGGCAACCTGGAATGACGCTCTTGACTATGTATCGAAACGGTTCCAGGAAATTATCCAGAAATATGGGGGAACATCGATTGGTGGGATTGGTTCTGAAAGGTGTACCAATGAAGACAATTACCTCTTTCAAAAATTCTGCAGAGCTGTCCTGGGTACGAACGTTATCGACAATATATCGAATATGAAATCGCCCTATCTCAACCGGCTGATTTATCAATCGGTGGTGAATGGAATTGCGACGCCGTTTCTCCGAGAACTAGAACAGGCAAATACTCTCTTCTTCTTTGGCGCTGATGTAACAGAGGCACATCCCGTGATCGGCAGTATGGCCAGAAAAGCTATTAGATTGAACAATGCGAATCTCGTCATCGCAAATGTCAGAGACGTCCAGTTCAATAGCAACGCCAAAAACGATATTCGATTGTTCTATACGTTAGGAAGCCAGATCATCCTCATAAATGCCCTGATGAAAGTTATCATCGAGGAAGGTTTGGTTGATGAAAAGAAGGCAGAAGCGGCGACAAACCATTTTCATGAATTGTGCTCCGCGTTGAATATGGTTACGGTCAGCGAGGCGTCTCAGCAAACAGGCGTCCCTGAGGAAACTATCAGAAATGCGGCGCGAATATTGGCAAAACCGGGAAGATGCCATATTATCTGCGGTAAGGACATTGAAGAGGATCCGTCCGGTGAAGTTGCTGTAAAAGCCTTGTTGAACCTCTGTGCCCTGCTCAATATCCCTGGAAACAATGAAGACAAACGGGCTTCGGTTTTGTTCTCAAGATCTCATAATAATTCTCAGGGTGTAAATGATATGGGGGTTGTTCCCGAATTCCTCCCCGGGTATCTTGATTTAAATGATGCATCCCACAGGGAAAGGGTCAAAAAGATATGGGGAAGGAAACTGCCGGAGCATGTGGTGAAGGAAGATTCTGTAAATGTTATTGATCTTATGCTCAATGGCAAAGTAAAAGCATTGTACGTTATAGGAGAAAATCCTGTCATGGCCTATCCGTATGGAAAAGACGTTCGGGAGGCATGCAAAAAGCTCGATTTCCTGGTTGTTCAGGATGCTTTTCTGACGGAAACGGCGCAAATGGCGGACGTTGTCCTTCCGACAGCAATCTTTGCTGAGAAGGAAGGGACCTTTACCAATATGGGGATGACCGTGCAGCGGCTGAACAAGGCACTCCAACCCGCGGGAGAAGCAAGACAGGACTGGGAAATTCTCTGTGAACTTGCAAAAAAGATGGGATATTCTTTTTCTTATCTTTCTGTGAAGGAGGTTTTGCAGGAAATTGGAAGCTTGTCTCCCATCTATGCCGGTATTCAGTACGACCGCTTGAAAAGAAAAGAATTTCGCTGGATATCTTCCTTCTATGATAAAAATCCTCGGGTGCCGTATACCTTTGAGATTATTCGCCCTCCATCTGCCGCTGTAGTAAAAAGAAAGGATTTTCCGTATCTGTTGCTTACCGGAGCTAGTTTGAATCATCATGGCTCTTTTTCCCGGCATGCAAAGGCGCTCATCGCAATTGCTCCGGAATGTTTCATGGAAATATCCAGAAAGGTTGCACAGGATGCGGGTATCTTGAACGGAGATACGGTAACAATTGAATCCATGCAAAACAAGATAAAGCTGAAAGTAAAGGTTACGGACAGGATACCCGAAGGGATCGTATTTATTCCGGAAGATTATGAGTGGGTACCGGTTAATCTGCTTCGCAATAAGATATATACCCCGGTTAAAATCTATAAAGAAACAGAGTAGAATGATGAACATATGAGGGTAATGGTATGGCAAAAAAAGGACAGACATATTTTTGTGAGATTTGCAGACAAAAAGTCGTCGTTACGAAAGCAGGCTTCGGGGTGTTGGTATGTTGCGGCCAGGAAATGCGTTCAGCCGATGCCGGGGGGATGATGGCCACCTGGACAGCAGTCCATCATAACCCTGTAGATGGGGTAAAATTCCACTGTAACGTATGCGGACAGCAGATAGATGTTATTGTCGAAACGACAGGTATCCTGGAATGTTGCGGTCAAAGAATGCAGCGGATTGGGGAAACGTCAGTGAAATGAATAAAGAATTCCTTGTGTATCTCGTTATTGTGTGTGTTAAGATCCTGCTTGTATTTGGCGTAGTTCAGCTTATGGTCATTTCCATGATCTGGCTTGAAAGAAAGATTATGGCACACATGCAGGTGCGGCTGGGTCCGATGCGTGTTGGTCCCCATGGTTTGCTGCAACCTATAGCCGATGGTATCAAGCTCCTCTTTAAGGAAGATATTATTCCTGAAAAGGCGAGCAAGCTGCTTTTTGTCCTGGCGCCGGCTATGGCAATGATTCCGGCAATGCTCACCTTTGCCGTTATTCCTTTCGGAGACGCGGTAAAAATTCTTGGGTACAAGGTAGATCTGGTAATTACTGATGTTAATATAGGATTTCTGTATATTTTTGGCGTATCCTCCCTGGGTATTTATGGTATCGTTATGGCTGGCTGGGCATCGAACAACAAATACTCTTTGCTGGGCGGTATTCGGTCTTCAGCACAGATGATCAGCTACGAACTAACCCTTGGGCTGTCCCTGATCGGAGTAGTCATGATGACAGAGTCTTTGAGTCTGGTAGATGTTGTTAATGCCCAGGCGAAATTATGGAATATTATTCTGCAACCCATCGGTTTTTTTATCTATTTCACGAGTGCAATAGCGGAGGTCAACCGGTGTCCGTTTGACCTGCCGGAGGCGGAATCAGAACTTGTGGCAGGATACCACACCGAGTACAGCAGTATGAAGTTTGCAATGTTTTTCATGGCTGAGTATGCCAACATGATCACCGTATCGGCCATTGCAGTAACCTTTTTTTTGGGCGGATGGCGAGGGCCATTTTTGCCTCCGGTAGTATGGTTCCTGCTCAAGTTATCGGGGTGTCTGTTTTTTTTCATCTGGATACGGTCGACGTTCCCACGGCTCAGATATGATCAGTTGATGCATTTTGGCTGGAAATTCCTGTTGCCGCTCTCGCTTCTTAATATATTAATTACCGGACTTGTCATAGTAATAAAAGGATAATATGATCTTACCCTTATTGAAAGGACTGGCGCTTACTCTTCGGCGATTTCTCAATCCGAAGACATGCGCAACAGAACTCTATCCTGAAGAACGGCCAAAACTATCCACGAGATTCCGGGGGTTACCGGAACTGCAGATCGGAAAAGATGGCAGGGAAAAGTGTGTTGCTTGCGGGTTATGCGCCAAGGTGTGTCCCTCGCAGTGCATTTCTATTGAAGGCGCAGAGGATGAAACGCACAGGAGATACCCAAAAACCTATGAATTGGATGCCTTCCGTTGTATTTTCTGCGGGTTCTGTGAAGAAGCGTGTCCGGTAAGGGCGATCATCCTGAGGGATACCTTTGAACTGGCAACGTATGAGAAGAAAGACGTCTTTGATAAGGAAAAATTATTAGATCTCACGAGGAAGAGAAATTTACCGCGATAAATATCTCCATCTAGGATTTAAAACCCTGAGAGGTTTGGTATACGATTTTATGCTTTGGATTTTATCTTTTCTGACTCATTCAGGTTAGGGGAATGTTAGCGTATTTATTTTACATTGTAGCTGCAATTACGGTAACCACTGCGGTTTATCTTATCTTTGAGAAAAATCCCGTTTTTGGCGCTCTGTATCTTATTCAGACAATGGTCTCTCTTGCCGTTCTCTACATACTGCTTGAGGCGCAGTTTGTCGCTGCCGTCCAGATCATTGTATATGCCGGAGCCATTATGGTGCTCTTCCTCTTCGTAATTATGTTACTAAACCTTGATATCGGGGAAGAGACGAAGAATGCCTTGCCCTATCAAAGGATACCCGCTATTCTCATGGGGATTGCATTGTTCACCATTATTTGTATTGTTATCAGGTCAAAGATCCTGCAAGGAAAGCAGGATCAATACACAACGGCGGTTGTTCAAGGCGTTGGAAATACAAAACTCATTGGTAATTTATTGTTCACGGAATATCTGCTGCCATTCGAAATAACCTCTATATTATTATTTGTAGCGGCTATTGGCGCTATTATGCTGGCAAAGAGGAAATTATAAGATGATTACGATTACGCACTATCTGGTATTGAGCGCAATCCTGTTTACGGTGGGCGTTATTGGTGTTCTGATCCGGAGAAATGCCATCATCATCTTTATGTGCATAGAACTCATGCTCAATGCGGTAAATCTGTCCTTTGTGGCGTGTGCCCATTACCTCAACTCCATGCAAGGGCAGTTGTTTGTATTTTTTACCATGACCGTTGCCGCTGCTGAAGCTGCCGTCGGTCTGGCGATCATTGTCGCGGTATTCAGGAATAAAGAAACCATAAACATTGACGATATCAATATCATGAAATGGTAGGAATTTCATGCTCAATCTCGTAGCACTAATCTTGTTATTCCCGTTAATCGGGACGGTTATCAACGGCCTTGCAGGAAAAAGATTGCGTAAGGAAACGGTGGGATACCTTGCCTGCGGGGCAATTGGTTTGTCATTCCTCGTTTCATTTATGGTATTTATCGGACTGCTCCAGTTGCCACCCGGCGAACGCCTGTTTGAAAAACATCTCTTTCGCTGGATCGAATCAGGCTCATTCATATCGGCGGCTGCCTTGCAGGTAGACCCCCTGTCCGTGGTGATGATCCTGGTCATTACCGGTGTCGGATTTCTTATCCACATCTACTCGATTGGTTATATGCACCATGATAAGGGTTATCACCGGTATTTTTGCTACCTCAACCTATTCGTCTTCTCCATGCTTTTGCTGGTACTCAGTAATAATTTCCTCCTCATGTTTATCGGATGGGAAGCAGTCGGATTATGTTCATATCTGCTTATCGGATTCTGGTTTGAAAAGAAATCGGCCTCTGATGCAGCCAAAAAGGCCTTTGTTGTAAACCGGGTCGGTGATTTTGGTTTTGCCCTCGGCATTATGCTGATTTTTTTGACCTTTCACAGTATCGATTTTACGGAGGTATTCAGCGCTGTTTTTCACGGGAATTTTGAGAAGGGCAGTTTCACGGTGACGATGATCACCCTGCTTTTGTTCATTGGGGCAACGGGCAAATCAGCCCAGATACCCTTGTACACGTGGCTGCCAGATGCTATGGAAGGCCCAACGCCGGTCAGTGCACTCATCCATGCGGCAACCATGGTAACGGCAGGCGTTTATATGATCGCCCGATGCAACGCCCTGTATCTGTTGTCTCCGTTCACAATGACCGTGGTGGCCAGTATTGGCGTAATAACAGCGCTTTTTGCGGCAACCATCGGTCTCGTGCAAAATGATATCAAGCGGGTGCTGGCATATTCCACTATCAGCCAACTCGGCTATATGTTTCTGGCCTGCGGTGTGGGTGCATTTACAGCGGGTGTCTTTCACCTGATGACCCATGCATTTTTCAAGGCCTTGTTATTTCTTGCTTCAGGAAGTGTCATTCACGCTCTGTCCGGTGAGCAGGATATAAGGAAGATGGGCGGGCTGAAGCCCCACATTCCTGTCACATACAAGACCTTTTTGATTGGTACGGTCGCTATTGCTGGTATTCCTCCGTTTGCAGGGTTTTTCAGCAAAGACGAAATTTTATTAGAAGCGCTCGTCCGTGGGAATTTCATTTACTGGTCGCTTGGAGCCTTTGCCGCCTTGTTAACAGCTTTTTATATGTTCCGTTTACTCTTTATGACTTTCCATGGGGAATGCCGGGTTGATCACCATGCGATGGAACATCTCCATGAGTCTCCAAAAAATATGACTTTGCCTCTTGTCGCGCTTGCGGGGCTTTCTTTTGTCGGTGGATTCTTTGGTATTCCCGGCGCAAATGCGTTGGAACACTTTTTAGCGCCTGTACTGGGCGGACACGGCCATACCGAGGTTAGCGGGACAGTGTCAGCCGGGCATCACGGCGCATGGCTTCCCTATCTGATGATGGTTATTTCGACGGCAATCGCCCTTGTCGGGATATTCCTTGCGTACCAGATGTATATCAAGAAACCGGGGTTATCCAAAAAACTGGCAGAACGGTTCCGGCTTATCCATAAACTCCTGTTGAACAAGTATTATATTGACGAAATCTACGACGCCATCTTTATTAACCCGACAAAAAAAATCTCGACCCAAGTCTTGTGGAAGGTGATTGATGTCAGGATGATTGATGGTTCGGTAAATGGTATCGCCCGGCTTGTGGGAAGAATCGGAAGTGTTTTGCGTCACTTGCAAACAGGATATATCCGTAATTATGCCTTTTATATTGTTGTGGGCTGTATCCTTATTATTGTACTTGCTGTGTTTGGCAGGTAAGCAGGATTGGTATTGCTTACCGAAAAACTGTCTTTTAACGCTGGCCTTTTCATAACTGAATATCTATGCCTATGCTTTCACTCGTAACCTTTTTCCCGGTCATCGGGGTATTTTTTATCCTTTTCATGGATTCAAAGAGAAAGGAACTTGTCAGGGTTACCACTCTGCTGGTTTCAATCGTGGTGTTTGTCCTTTCCCTTCCTTTGTATTTCAATTTCAATGCCCGTGCGTATGAGATGCAGTTTGTTGAAAAATTGCCGTGGATACCTTCCTTTGGAATCAACTATCACGTCGGAGTAGATGGAATAAGCCTTTTTCTTATTCTTTTGACGACCTTTCTCATGCCCATCTCTATCCTGGCCTCATGGCATATCACGAAGCATGTGAAGGAATATATGATTGCTATGCTCGTGCTTGAGACGGGTATGGTTGGCGTATTTATTTCGCTGGACCTGTTTTTGTTTTATGTATTCTGGGAGCTTATGCTGATTCCCATGTATCTTCTCATTGGCATCTGGGGCGGACCGCGAAGAATTTATGCGGCAATAAAATTCTTCCTTTATACTATGACCGGTAGCGTCTTTATGCTCCTGGCAATCATTGCCTTGTATTTTCTTAATTACCGTGCAACGGGCAATTATACGTTTAATCTTCTGGAATTTTACCGTCTGGAACTCTCGTTTGCCGTCCAGTTCTGGTTGTTCATTGCCTTTGCGCTTGCTTTTGTTATAAAAGTTCCTATGTTTCCCTTTCATACCTGGCTGCCGGATGCACATGTGGAGGCACCCACCGCCGGAAGTGTTATCCTGGCAGGGGTGCTCTTAAAAATGGGGACGTATGGCTTTGTGCGATTCTGCCTGCCACTGTTTCCGGAGGCAAGCCACGCCTTCATCCCGGTAATTTCCTGGATGGCAATTGTTGGTATCATTTATGGCGCATTGGTCTCTATGGTGCAAGACGACCTGAAAAAACTGGTTGCTTATTCCAGCGTAAGTCATTTGGGCTTCATCATGCTGGGCATTTTTACCTTTAATATCCAGGGGATCGAGGGTGGCATTACCCAAATGATCAATCATGGACTAAGCACCGGGGCCCTCTTTCTTGTGGTTGGAATGCTCTATGAAAGAAGGCATACACGAATGATCGCGGATTTTGGGGGGTTAACCAGGCAGATGCCGGTTTTTGCCACCTTCTTTATGATCGTTACCTTGTCTTCCATCGGATTACCTGGTTTAAATGGCTTTGTGGGGGAGTTCCTTATTCTCGTGGGTACGTTCAAGTCACGCATCCTGTATGCATCCATTGCAACATCGGGTATTATCCTTGCTGCGGTATATATGCTCTGGATGTTTCAGCGGGTCATGTTTCATGAAATTACCCATGAAGAGAATAAGAAGTTAACGGATGTGAGTAAGCGGGAATTTGCCATCTTACTTCCCCTGATCATAGTCATCTTCTGGATAGGCATCTATCCTAGCTCGTTTCTACGGAAGATGGATGCATCGGTAAACCACCTTTTAAGGCAGACTGGCGAAGAGGTAAACAGCGTTTCCCGTCTCCAAAAACAAAATAAACAGACAATGCCACAGATTGACATCGTTTCAGAAACCAAAACAGAATGGGAATAACAGGTACCTGTAAGGCAGGAAATTCATAGCGCAGCATAGTAGCACCAAATTTCACCTTTTAGGGGGGAGTAAAAAGAATTATAAAAAAGATTTTATATTGATTATCTTAAAATGCAGTAAACCCGTAACGTAATTTCCGCTTAGCAAAGGGTAATACGTGCGAAACCCCTCTTGTTAAGAGACTAAAGAAGCTTGCTAAAAAGAGAAAACTTTAAAAGGTCGTTTATGACAAATGTTTCCATCATGACGTTTAATATCCTGAGTATCCTGCCGATCCTGATTCTGTCGGGTTTTGGAATGATTGTACTCCTCATCGACGTTTTATCTTCAAGGAGATTGGGGGAAAAGAATCTTCTTGCTTACATATCTTTAATAGGGATTATTCTTGCCGCTATCTTCGCCAGAAGCCCTGCCGGGACGACCCTCTTCTCGTTCAATGAGTCCTTTACTATCGATAACTATTCCCTCTTTTTTAATTTTATCTTTTTGCTCAGCACGGGACTCACAATTCTGATATCACACAGTTATATTAAACGCGAGGAGATTAATCACGGGGAATATTACGCCCTCATTCTGTTTTCTACCATTGGGATGATGCTCATGGCGGCCGGCGCTGATTTGCTGAATATTTTCATCGGTCTGGAGGTTATGTCCATTAGTATTTACATCCTGACGGGATTTAAGCGTTCGAAGCTTATCTCAAATGAGGCATCTTTGAAATATTTCCTGCTTGGTGCGTTTGCCACGGGCTTTTTACTCTATGGCATCTCCCTTGTCTATGGTTCTACAGGTGCGATCAATCTGAAACAGATCGCCAGCTTTATTGCCAGTAAGGGAGGCATTTCAGACCCCGTGTTGCTCATGGGAATGGGGCTGATTATCATTGGGCTCGGATTCAAGGTCGCTTCCGTACCGTTTCATGCATGGGTGCCTGATGTCTATGAAGGAGCGCCAACCGCAATTACGGCCTTCATGTCGGTTGGACCAAAGGCCGCGGGTTTTGCCGCCTTTTTGCGAATTCTCATAACCGCTTTCGGCTCGGCTCATGACGAATGGCAAAAGATTATTTACATCCTCGCCATCTTGACCATGACAATAGGAAACGTCATTGCCATTGCCCAGACAAACATCAAGCGCATGCTTGCTTATTCCAGCATTGCCCATGCTGGCTATCTTCTTATTGCTCTGGTGTCAGCAAATGATATGGGCGTATCGGGAACGTTATTTTATATGCTGGCGTACACGTTTATGAATATTGGGGCATTTGCTATTGTTATTGTACTGAGCCGCAAAGGTGACGAATTCATCCAAATCAATGACTATGCCGGATTGGGATTTAAGCATCCGCTCCTTGCCCTGGCGATGACTCTTTTCATGTTTTCCATGGCGGGTGTACCGCCCACGGCAGGTTTTGTGGGAAAATTTTATATCTTCAGCGCTGCTATAAAATCGGGTTACATCGGGCTTGCCGTTATTGGGGTAATTAACAGTGTTATCTCTGTGTATTACTACTTAAGAATCACGGTAATTATGTACATGAAAGAACCCACAAGGGAATTCGCCCCCCTCACCATTTCACCCCTGATCGTTGCCGCCATCGCTATCTCGGTGATTGGCACACTTCATCTGGGCATTTTCCCTTCTAAAGTTATGGAAATTGCTCAACAAGCTACGCTCATGTTGAAATAAGCCTATTCAGAAACAGAAAAAGACAGTATCAGAGTCCCACTCTTGACGACAAGGCATTGGTAGCGCGATCCACCTCGTCGGCGAGTGACTGAAGTTTTCCCGTGACGATTTTTCCATCTTCATTTGCCTTAGTGACATAAGGTTTTATCGATAGCATCCCTCGTGTGGTAAGGTCATTGCCAAGTGCAGTTTTTATATCCGTCAAATCAATAATGAAAGGTTGATACGTTATCTGGACTTCCTGTGCCAGACTCGTGATATGTTGAAAGATTTTGCTTAATTCCCCGCGTCGTTCCTCCCCGGTTGCGCGTAATTCTGAATTCATGATGTTTGATGACTCTTTTTCCCAGGTATCAAAATATTCTTTCCCTTTGGTAGACATACTTTCTGCATGTCTGCTCATGCTGCGTGAGTTGTCTGTTGTACGGTTTAGTTGTTTTACAAAATTCTGATACGGCTTATACAGATCTCCTCCGTCGGTTTTTTCAATTTGGTTCAGCGCTGTAAGTGTTTCGGTTATCTGGTTAAGATTCTTTGACAGCTCTTTATGGAATTCCTCAATGCTCGATACGGCCTTTTGCTTTTTTTCCAGGCCAGTTGTAGCACAACCAGGGAAAAAAACCTGTGCTCCCCATAGAAGGAAGACCGCTGGAAGACCAAGTGCGTTCCATGTGATTGTCCTCTTTTCCTGTCTATACTTTTTTAACCATTCGGCTGTTTGTTTTTTCATATTCCATGCTCCTGTAAAAATTATTATCATAACGCAGCAAACCGCAATTAATTCCACTCCAGGGTGATGCGGGTTGCGAAAAAACTTAGCAAAAAAAGATGTTATAAAGGAATATTATAATGAAAAATAATAGAATGTCTTTACCTTTTTTTTAGAGAATAACTGGGAAAAGTATTCTCCCAAACATGTCTGTCTCTATTCAACAATCCCTTTCGGAGAACTGTAACAACGTAGAAAGGCTGCAGATTATTATGAAAACTTTCCCATGTTTCATGCTAGTTCTCCTGTGGCTATTGAAAAGATTTTTGAAGATTTCAAAAATCTTTTTGATGCTACCGCGGAAAAAGCCTTTTGCTTTTTAAAATATATCTAACAGGGTCACATTAATACCTTTAAAGGCCAGAAAGATAATACTGCCGATACGTTGAAACTTCAGTTTTTCAGACATAATCATGTTAGGGTTTTTTTAAAACCTTTTGTCCAGTATTTGAAAAGTGTTCAATGTTTGGTAAAAATCCTGCAAACAAGCCGAGTAATGGTAAGAAAGAGCAGATTTTAAAGACGAATTCGATGTCTATTTTGTCCGCTAAAGCGCCTATTGCCGCAGAACCTACAGCTCCCATCCCAAAAGCAAAACCAAAGAATAAGCCAGACACCATCCCTAATTTCTCGGGAATAAGCTCCTGGCCATATACAATAATAGCTGGAAAAGCGGAAGCCAATATTATACCTATGAATACCGTCAAAACTACTGTCCAGACAAGATTTACATAAGGCAAAAGAACGGCAAAAGGCGCTATACCTATTATGGATATCCAAATCACCATTTTTATCCCGAATCTATCACTAAGCGGACCGCCAATTATTGTTCCGGAGGCTACTGCAATGAGAAAAATAAAGAGAAATATCTGTGAACTTTGAATAGATACCCCGAAATGGTGAATCAGATAAAAAGTAAGGTAATTTTGCATCGAAGCCATGTAAAAGAACTTGGAAAACATCAAAACCATCAAAATTCCCAAGGCCAGCGCTATTTTATATCTTGATATATTATTGATATTCTGTCTGTACAGATTAGTCAGCCTCTTTTTTTTAAAATTCTGTCTTTTTGACCAACTTCCTGTTCTCCATAAGATAATTACAGCGATAAAGGCTAGTATAGAAAAAAAGGCAATATAACGCTGACCAAAAGGCACGATAATAGAGGCTGCCAAAAGGGGGCCGATGGCCATTCCCGCATTACCACCCATCTGGAAAATGGACTGTGCAAGGCCTGCACGTCCACCGGAAGCGTAACGCGCTATACGCGAGGATTCCGGGTGAAATATCGATGATCCGATACCTACTAATGTCCCGGAAATTAAGACACCAGCAAAACTCCTCGAATAGGCAAGAGATAGCAGGCTTGTTAATGTAAAACACATTCCGATCGTTAATGAATAGGGCTGCGGCTTCTTATCAGTAAACCATCCCACCACTGGTTGAAGGATTGAAGCTGTTAGCTGATAAGATAAAGTTATCAGACCTATCTGGATAAAGCTCAGACTATAATTCGCCTTGAGAAGGGGATAAATAGACGGGAATACAGATTGCAGAGAATCGTTTATTAAATGGGCGGTACATAACGAAAATAAAATAGAAAATACAGATCCGTTAGATCTCTTATTCTTATTCTTTAACTTTTTCAACCTTCTTTTAAATGCTTTTGTACGCTTCATTTCATCTCAATTATCTTGCTGTTCATTCTCCGGTACCTTTCTCTCCTAGATTCCCATCTGATTGACACTTCCGCCGTAGTCAAAGCTTTAAAACCGTCGCTTGATGGAAAAATTACCAGAGCGATATCATAGCAAAATTGTTGGGCTATTTTCAACGTTTGATCGAATGATCTCAAAATAAAGTTGCTAATAGATAGAAGGATATTTTAGATAAACCCTAAACGCGCAATGATGGTATATAAGGCAATACTTTTAAAGAAGCAATTTCTTTCTTTGTCGTTGAAAAGGTAGCATATGCCAATCTAAGGGTTACGGATAGGGGCAGCGGTTAATCCTGCGCAAAATCCCAGTTTTCTTACGGCGAACTGCACGGATGGTATTATTTAAAAAATGATTTGCATGGTTTCTGAACCTTTCCTGATTTTCTGATAGCTGGCATATTCCTCAAGTTTTTCTCTGCTTTGAGATGGTGGTAGTAAACCTCGTTCTGATTTGCTTATATTGCAGGGTCCAATCCATTTTCAACGCAAAGCTGTTTTAGAATTTTTTGATGGTTATTTTGTCGAATTTAAAAACTCACCAAATTGTTTTACCTTATTCATTTCTCTCTCCATTCGTGTTGTATTGGTTATGCAACAGAGTAATTAAAATACAACATTTTTTAACATAGGAAGTATCTCAAGATTTACCAGACGTATTCTTAATATTCAGATGTATAATTTCACGATATTTTTTCAGCCTTACATCGTGTTCCAGTCTAAGTCGTAATGGCTGATGGCCTCTGCGGCATGTGGTGGCGAATTCGCACCATTCGCACTTTTGTGTGTCTTCTGACGGTGAAACGGGGAAGATACCCTCGCGAATAATTTTCAGAAATTCCTGCAGGGTTTCCCAATATAGTTCCTGGTAATTCACCCAACTATTGCGATCGAGAGTTTTTGTTTGTGGGGATGTCTGTCCTGTTTTTTCTCTGGTGTGTTCTGCTACGTAAACAAAAGATGCCTCATCTATTTTAATTTGTCCCTGAGGAATGTGACCCTTCTTAATCTTTTCCGATAGCAGATGTTCTGCCATGATGATGTAAAAGGGGAGTTGTAACTTTTGACCCCGAATGGCAGATCTCATGATATTTTCTTTTAAATATTTCCCGGATTTGTAATCGATCACACGCAAGCTAATTGCATTCTTCTCTTTTTTTATATCCATGCGATCGATCTTTCCATTAAATACTATCTTTAAATTCTCTCCCTGTTTAAAGGATTCAGGGATAAGTTTGTGCAAGTCATTTTGTAGATAAAGCTTTACCGTTTTTTCTAAGTAAGTGGGAATGTAACCAGTTTTTTCAATCTGTTCGAGGTCCCACGCTATGAATTGCGTGAGAAGAACGAGTATCTCCTCCTTTTCAATTTCCCATATGATCGGGTATGGAACAGGAGTCTGCTGTTCTATGTTTGTGAAATATTTTTGTGCAATACTGTGTAAAAGCTCTCTCGTATTTATTTTTTTTGTACTTGTGGTAAAGTATCTTTCCTCTATCAAGGTATTATAAAAATCCCTCAGGATGTTGTGATAAAGGGTACCGAGGTCCACGGCTGCAATCATTTCAGACATTTCTGGCTCTTCCAGGGGCTCTATTTCCAGGATTTTTCTCATAAAAAACTTAAACGGGCATGTCCCAAAGGTCTCTAATGTAGTAGGACTAATGCTCTGATATGCCGCCCCGTTCCACCACGTGGACATATCACCAACGATTCCGTCGTATGGCGTTAAATGATGATCGTGGCTTTCGTTAAAACTTAAGGCTGATTGTGAACGTTTAAAGACATCCTGGTTGTTTCCAAGAGCCTTCAAAAGACCGGTAGGATCTATTCGGTCGAGCGCCATCCGGATACCGGCCTCTTTTGGTGTAAGCAACAATAGTTCCTGCTTACAGAGTTTTTCCTTGATACTGCGTGGAACGTAAATTTCGTATGCCGGTTTTTCTCCGGAATCCTTTGTGGGTGGGGACAGCTTTTTTAACGTTTGAAGGATATCAATAAGATAATGGGATTGAATCTTCGGTTTTCCCGATTCATCCGAACGTTCATAAAGGAGATAGAGTTGTTCCCTTGCGGCATTTAATAAGAAGGAGAAGAGCAGGCGCTCTTCGTCGAATCCCCGGAGTTTTTCGGAAATAAAGTTTCCCAGTACTTCAGACAGTCTGCGTCGCACGTGATCCCGCAGGAATGGCTCTTCGGAGATAGCACGGGGGAACATCTTTTCGTTTAAGCCTAATACAAACAAGACGCGAAAAGGAACACCCCGGGCCGACATAGCGTCAAGCACCTTTACGCCTCTGCCGTTTCTCAATCCGATGGGTAGAGTTTCATGCCGGCATGCATCTGTGAATGTATCGATAAATTGGTCCAGGGACACCTCTTCTCCCATACAGTCCAGGGCGCATAGGGTCTGCAACAATTCTTTTGTTTTTTTCAGTATCAGGTGATCTCTTTCGATATCTTCCGGATTCCCTTCTGAGGGAATCTGAATATATTTCAGGAGGAGGTGGATCGTTTTAGCAGATAGCGTCTTCCATGATGCCTTTTCAGGAAGAAGCAACAAGTCGTTTGATAAGGTGCGCAGGATAGTTTTTAAAATATCGATTTGGCCCGCGGAGATATGGACATGCCTTATTGTCTCCTCATCGTCTAACGAGCTATTATTTCCCTCTGTTCCCTCTCTTTCATATGGGGGTTTATGAGTAAGAGTTTTTTTTTCAATAAATGTGTCTTCTCTTGATAAGGGGTCTTCATTGTCGTGGACAACTAACTCTGTCAATACTCTCCTCTCTTGTTCAAGCCTTGCTAACCAGCACTCGATACCGCTGCGAATACCTAATTTTCTGCTCAAGGCATCCCAGCGATCCGGATGCGGAATAAGTTCCGTGGAGTCGCACGACGGTATTTTGAAATAGGGTGATCCAAATAACTCCATGACCATCGGGCGGTAGAAATCTTCCCGTTTCAGCAAGAGTATGTTTTGGATGGCTTTTATCAGGGGATACTTTTCCATGGGCTCCTGTATGCTGGTGGCAAATGGGATGCTGTTTTCCTGAAATATTTTTTTGATGGTATCGGTGTACGGTTCAAGCGACCGTGCAACCACACCAATCGTTTCCATAGCATACCCTTCATCCGTCAATTTCAGGATCTTCTTTGCAACCGTCCAGACCTCGTCATGCATGCCAGAGACATTGATAATAACAGGTTTTTGATTTTTGGTTTCACGTTCCTGGTTATGAGTTATAAAATATGTGCCTACTTTTTGGTCCGTAACCAGCGACTGGCAGCTCACAACAGGTGTACCTTCGGATGTTGAATCCATGAGGTACGAGAACCCAGTGCTGACATCAGGACACAATTCCTCTATGTCACGTGCCATACCCAGCACGAATGATTCGAAAAAAGATTTTACGTAAGCAAAACCAGGATGTTTCTTTTGGTAGGGCAGGAAGAGTATTGTTGGATAAGCCCTGAATATTTCTCCGAAAAAATCCTGCTCAACCCCGGTAAGGTCATAGAAGCCATATGCCAGGATGTATTTAAATCTCCTGAGGAATTCAGAGTCCGTTATATAGGAAGTGGTCATACGATAGATATCCGAATAGTGGGAAATATTCGTGCTTTTTAATCTCTGCCTGAACAGATCATAGAGCTGTATGACTCCTTGTAGTTTCTGTACTTCCATACCTTCAACAAATCCTTCCCGAACCGCTTCTTTTAAATCATTGGCATGGACATTTGCATCAGTAAGGTCCTGTATAACCTGAAAGAGGGAGCTAGCAAGGGTTGTCAGAGACGGTACATTTTTAAATACGGGATTTGCTGACAGATGTTGTTTCAGTAATTCTGCGACGATGCCTTCGTAAATAACGGACTGCTGGATAATCTGACCCACTTCAATTCCCGAGCGCCTGCAAATCTCCTTTGCTAAAACATAAAAGTTCATAAAAGAGAGATTCATGAAAGAGGCGCCTTGCTCCCGGACAAGGCGCTCCTGGAGTCGGTTGAGCATCCAGTTCGTAGGCGCCACAACGGCAAGAGGCGCCATGGGATCATCCCTTTTTAACGTATGTACCGTCTCTACGAAGGAGTCTTCAAGGGATGGGTGATAATGTCCAATTTTGACGGTTAACATTATGGTGTCCTGTAAAACTTCTTTCTATAAGTTTTTTTACCACGTTATGCAATTTAATACTAGGTATCATCCGCCTCTGGATGCTCTGTACCGTCTGTTAGTTCCAAACTCTTAATGTGCGGCAAGGTTGCTCCGATAATACCCTGCATGTCGCCATACATACCAGCAGTACTATTAACTATCTTTTCTATCTGTTTTTCTCTTTTTGCCCACATTGTTGATATAGCCCTTTTTTCCCGATCCAGATCCTCTTTCATAGATTTAAAGGATTCAACGATTGCTTCTATTTTTTGTTTGAATTCTGGTCCCGACAAATAATTATAAAGCACCTCCATCTTTTCACTTTTACCAACGAGTGATAATTTATGCTGAGCCAGTTCCATTAAACTCGTTCGTAAAACCGATGCCAGGGCAATTGACAACGCATAGTCCGCGACCCAAACGCCTTCTATTTGTGCGAAACCTTCTATTCCTTTGGGCATGGTTTCCGTCACCAGAACTGCAACCTCCGCCTTTACCTCTCTCTGATCGTCTTTGAGTTTTGATAACCAACCGTCGCTCCATGCCTTTGTATGCTTTGACTCCCATATCATAGCGCCGCAATAATGGCCGCTCTTGTTGTAGACTTTGTGGAGAATATCGGCCCCCCTAATCCCTTTGGGAACCGGTTCGATTGTGTCGGTTGGGAATTGTGCCTTTAAGAGAGATTCCAGGCCCAATTCCAGTACCTCCCCCTGGGTCTGCATGGAGCCCTGATGCGCCTTGCGTTTGGCTTCGTCAAGGGCCTTTTTGGTGTCTTCCAATTGTTTTTCTTTTTCCAGGAGTTTGAGGCGTATCTCTTCCTCGGCTTCTTTCCTGGCCTTTTCAGAGATAATTTTTCGCTCCTCATCCAGCTTTCTGGCAATTTCGAGTTCCTGATTCTTTCCCAGTTCCTCCAGTTCGCGCACCCTCTTGCGAAATTCCAACTCTACTCTTTGCGCTTCCGCAAGTTTTCGTTCTTTTTCCACATTCTGGTCCTTCAGGTCCTTTAACTCTACCCGGATGGTATCCTCAACCTCTTTCCTGGACTCTAGCTTCAACCTTTCCCTTTCCGCTTGTAATTTCTGAGAGACTTGCTGGTCGATCGATTTCCTGGCATCTTCAAGCGTTTTCATCTCCTCGGCAAGGGACTTCTCACGCCTGGCAAGTTTCAATTCCCTTTCCCTTGCCTTCAGTTCAAACTCTTTTTGAAGCCCCTCTTTTATTTGATGTGAAAGCGTTTCGGTTAATGGTATCTCTTTGGTGCAGTAAGGGCAGGTTATTGTTTGGTCCGGCATATCGTTATCCTAAAGTATTGACAAATCATTGAGTTTCTTTTTCATTTTATCCTGAAAACCATGGCCATCCAAAAAGAAAATGAGAATCTTTCAAAAATCAGTGTTGTCCGGTTAGAAATTTGCGTGTACGGTTTTGTCATACCCGAACGCTTTTATCGGGTATCCAGTGAACCCAGACCTCCTGGATTCCCGCTAAAAACATGCGGGAATGACATCTCGAGTGCAATAAAACAAGACATGCAAATTTCTAACCGGACAACGCTGTCCAAAAATAATTTTGGTCTCTTTTAGCAAGGCTATGAATAAAATTAACCCTGTCAGGGTTTGAAACCCTGACAGGGCTGAAGTATATATTTGCTTGGGTTAGAAGCAGTCCATCAGGATTGCTGACCTGGCTATTTCCTGTTGTTTATGGATTGCATAACCTCCCGAAAACTTTCCAGACCGGCCTCCAGATTTTCAATAATATCCCCCGCCAATTCATCAGGGTCGGGCAGGTTATCGAGATCGGCAAGGGACTTATCTTTTATCCACGTGATATCAAGCGAAGTCTTGTCGCGGCTGAGGATTTCATCATACGTGAATTTTCTCCACCTGCCTTCTGGATTAGTCTCTGCATGATATATTTCCTTTCGTTTATGACGATTGGTTGGATTGTAGCAGATAATAAAATCCTTAAGATCGTCCAGCTTTAAGGGGTTTTTCTTCAGTGTGTGGTGAATATTCGTGCGGTAATCGTAAATCCAGGTTTCCTTCGTCCATGCCTTTTTCCCGGCGGGTTTCGCATCAAAGAAGATCACATTTGCCTTTACGCCCTGCGCATAAAAAATCCCTGTTGGCAAACGAAGGATCGTGTGCAGGTCCGTGGTTTCCAAAAGTTTCTTGCGTACCGTTTCTCCAGCCCCACCTTCAAACAATACATTATCGGGTACCACCACGGCTGCCTGTCCCGTCGTTTTTAACATGGTGTGAATATGCTGGACAAAGTTGAGTTGTTTGTTGCTCGTGGTTGCCCAAAAATCCTGCCGGTTGTACGTAAGGTCTTCCTTTTCCTGTTCTCCTTCCTCATTTGTAAATGTCATGCTGCTCTTCTTTCCGAACGGCGGATTCGTGAGGACATAATCGTACCGCCTGCCATCATCGGCAACCAGCGCATCGGTGGAGGAAATCACATTTTCACTGTCAATGTCACCAACGTTGTGCAGGAACAGATTCATCAGGCACAACCTGCGGGTACCAGCAACAATCTCATTGCCGAAAAATGTCCCGTATTTGAGAAACTGCTTCTGTTCTTTGTCCAGGGAATGATTGCCGGCAATAAAATCGTAAGCGGCCAGAAAGAAGCCTCCCGTGCCGCAAGCCGGATCAGCAATAGTTTTGCCGGGTTCAGGTTTCAGACATTCCACCATTGCTTTAATCAAAGCCCGTGGTGTGAAGTATTGCCCTGCACCGCTCTTGGTGTCCTCTGCATTTTTCTCTAAAAGCCCTTCGTAAATCTGTCCTTTTATGTCCGTACCCATCGTGCTCCACTGCTCTCTGTCAATCATATCGATGAGTTTGTAGAGTTTGGCGGGGTCTTGAATCTTGTTTTGGCTCTTGGTAAAAATCTGCCCCAGGATCCCTTTTTGTTGCGAAAGTTCACGAAGCAACGTGGTATAATGCAGCTCCAGTGCGGCGCCCTTCTTTCCGGTCAGACTTTCCCAGTTAAATTCTTTGGGTATGGGAAGTTTACGATTATACGGTGGCCTGGAAAACTCATATGCCATCTTCAAAAAGAGCATGTAGGTGAGTTGTTCCAGGTAATCGCCGTAGCCTATGCCATCGTCACGTAAGGTGTGGCAAAAGCTCCATATTTTGCTGATAGTGCCGGATGTGTTGTTCATATTATTTTAATCCTGTCCTTCTGTTGTGGTATAGTTTCCATGCCTGTTCAATTTGTCAGCGCCAGAGGCGCGGAATGTTTATAGGCAATAGATACACCTCCCCGATTTTAAACCTCGTAGGGATGACATATCCTCTCGTCATGCATCCATATTTCGCTCCTCTGGAGCTCTATTGTGGTTGTTTTATTTTTTTTCTATAAACATGTCGCTGCTCCGCAGCTTTTTCTGCCCTTATCCTCTCCAACAATTTTGATGCCGGTTTATCATTGGGGTTTTGTTCTACCAGCCTTCCTTCAAATGCCTTTTTCAAGATGCTCTGCCGTAGGGCATCGCTTTGCTGCAAGGCGGTTGTTATGGTTTCTTCCAATTTATCGCATACCGAAAGGCGGGTTTCAATTTCTGAAATGATTTTAATTTGTTCTTCAAATGGACAATACGGTAAATCGTAATTATTAATTATTTCTGTATTCAGATTTGGTTGAGCAGCCCCTTGGTTAATTGTTCTTAGTTCTTTCGTTTTACTCATCCAAAAATAATAGAGAAACAAATTACTTCGTTTGTCTAAATTAAGGAAAGCAGCAATGCCGTCATTTATTGTTGCCTCAATCATACATATTTTAGGAACACCAAGCGTTGCACCACTATTGGTAAGCAATAAAGTGTTGGGTGATATCTTTCTCGTCTTTTGTAATCCAGCTTCTTTTATTGTGAACCCAAATGTATCTATATAGATATTATTGTCTTTGGTTAAATCCGCTACTTTAAGAAACGGAATATTTCCGCCATAAAATTTAGGATTACCTGCTGGTCGTGGTGAGCCGCCTCTGACAACATTACAAATCTCAGAAATCTTCACCCACTTCCACCCCTCCGGTAACTCACCATCTTTCACATTTTCATGCGTCAATTTGCCTTCAAACGCCCACTTTAACACCGCCTGACGGTAGATTTTGAGTTGCTGCCGGGCGGTTTTTAAACTTTCAACGCCTTTGTCTAATTCGCTGAAGAGTTCCTCTGTTTTGGATACGATGCGGTGCTGTTCAGGGAGAGGGGGAAGAGGGATTTCAATTGCTTTAATCTCTGATTTTCTTACAGAAGGAACTGTTGTAGCTCTTGAATATTTTTCGAGTTTAATTAGCTTTAGGAAAAAGAATAAAAACAAATCAGAGCAAATTATTTCAACGGCTTTCAAACCAACGGCATTGTTATCTACTATACAGGGATATTTTGTTAACGCCCTTCTGTTTAATTTTAATGCTTCACCAATTTTTGCAAAAACTATTGTTTTCTTAGGATAAGGTTTCGCTTTTAGTTTTTGCAATTCTTCATCGTCAATATAATTTTCACAATATTCTAAATACTGATTACCGGATAGAACATTTCTTGAAATATCTCCGACTTTATAGAATGGGAATTTACCTTTTGATTTTCTTTGCATAATAATCGGAAAGCCATATCCCTGAAATATTTCGCACACCTCCCCCAATTTCACCACTTCCCAACTTGGGGGTAATTTGCTTTTGTCAATCATTTGTACCACTTTCTTCGGGGGTAACCACCGATAAAACATCCGGAACCAATACGGGGTGTCTATTAAATAACCGTCAAAAAAACATATATTGATCAATTAATAGATTACGACTAAAACAACCCCTACCTGTCAAATAATCATCAAATAAGAATTTCAATCCTATAGACACATCATTGTTCTGTAGCCATTGTCCATTTACATTTCGCCCCCCTTGGGGCTCTATTGGTGGAAGGTTTATTTTTTTTCCTACAAACATCCCGATGCCCTACAGCTCTAGTGATGTTCTATATTTGCACGAGAGGTACCGAATGTTTATATAGACAGCTAAAGAGAGATACTCCCGGAACTGTTATTTTACAGCTTCCGTTATGTAAATTACAATTAGCTGAATACTATAATTCCAATGAGGCATTCCATGGCTGTATAACTCACCGTCCAAATATGAAAATCAACCCCAAAGGGGTGAAATGTTTATAGAAAATATGATAAACATGGCCTTAGCTCCGTAGGAGCGACATGTGAAATACAGACCCAGCACGTCGCTCCACGGGGCTTAATTTTAACATAATGGTTTGTCTATAGACGTATCGCTCATGGCGGAGCTTTTCATGCTGCCAATGCCTCATTGAGTTCATTTATAATTTCGTCCATCCTATCGCCAAAGAGCTGATACATCTTCCCCTTGCCGCCTGCAGCATCAAAGGGTGTGTAATCCAGGTCATCTGCATCCAGGTGGATGCTGGTGGCAATGTGCTCCTTAATCATCCGCAGCCATTGCATCTGCTCTTCCGTAAACTTCAATGCGCCCGCCTGTTTCTTAAACACCCAGTTACGGAAATTGTTGTCCACGATCTTGTCGTAAGCCGTCAGGGTCTTATCCACACCTGAAACTTTGCGGATCAGAGAGACCAATGCAATCAGCTCATTCTTCGGTGAGCCGGTTGTTTTTTCCAGTTGTTCGTATGCGCGCCACACCTGCATGGGCGCAAGTGCAGGTTTTTCCACCTTCAGTCTTTCCAGCACTTCCTTAATCATCGTATAGGTGAGTTCGCGTCTGCGATACGGTTGGGCATAAAATATTTGCAGCGCAGTGATTTCATCCTTGTGTTGCGCTATCCATGCCTTAAAATCCTGCACCAGGGTTTCCGCCTTTGTCCTGTTATCCTTGTCCCAACCCACGTTAATTACGGTATCGGGATTTTGCATATCGATCTTCTGCTCATGCGCCTTGCGTATGTTCTCAAGGTATTCATTCAACTCACCGGTAAATACCTTAGCTGCGTTGTTCTGCAACTCAGCTTGCAGTTGATTGAATTTTCCTTCCTTCTCAACGGGCGCTGCGACAGGATTTTCCCGTTCTATCTTCGCGCGCAAATCTTCCAGGGTATCAGGATTGAAGGTATTCAGCAAATCCTTCACCACTTGTGAAATGCTTTTACCGTTGGCCTTTGCAGAAAATTGTATCTTCTCCTTGTCAGTAATTTGTTTTTCCAGTCGTGTCAGGCGGTTGGCAACGGAGGTAAATAACTCTTCATCCCGCGCACCTACAGCAATAGCCCCCAACAAATCCTTTAACGGCACTCCGGGCTTCTTTTCCAGAGGACGGCTGTCGGTCTTTAAGCTCCTGGTAATGCCGATGGCATCTACGATTACAAAATGGTCTTTGGCGTATTTGGCCGAAGGCGACACCTTTTTCAGGTCATCAAACGGGATGGTTCGTGTGCCCCTCCCCTTCATCTGTTCAAAATAATTCCGGCTCTTTACATCACGCATGAAGAGCAGACATTCCAGGGGTTTTATATCCGTGCCGGTGGCAATCATGTCAACCGTTACGGCAATCCTGGGATAATACTCGTTGCGGAATTGCGCCAGCATGGTCTTCGGGTCTTCCGTTGTTTTGTAAGTCACTTTTTTACAGAAGTGATTCCCTTCGGCGAACTCCTCGCGGACGATCTGGGTGATGTCGTAAGCATGGGAATCGGTCTTGGCGAAGATGAGCGTCTTGGGCACTTCAAATTCGTTCTGATCATTGTAGCGGTCGGGAAATATTTCGGGCAGGTGTTCTTTAAACGTGCGGATGATCGTGCGGATCTGATTCGGGTTCACCACGTCTTTATCTAACTGCTTTGCCGTGTATGCCTCATCCTCATCCTGCAACTCCAGCCGTTTCTTCCTGCTCAATCGTTCACGGTGCTCCACGTATGCGCCTTTCCAGAAGGTGGCGCCCTGCTGGGTGATTCGTGTATCGATGAGAAATACATCATAACCCACATTTACGCCGTCGGCTACGGCTATTTCGTGGGAATATTCCGAGACCAGGTTTTGGTCAAAGTAAGCCACGGTGCGCTGGTCAGGCGTTGCGGTTAATCCCACCTGGAAGGCATCAAAATATTCCAGCACCTGCTTCCACAGGTTGTAGATACTGCGGTGGCATTCGTCAATCACCACCACATCAAAGAATTCAATCGGCAGTTTTTCGTTGTATTCAACAGGCGGGACTTCTTTCGGCTGCCATCTTCTCTCGTTCGGATTCTCTTCCTCTGCGCCTTCTTCCAGTTCTGTTCCTTTCAGAATGGAATACAAACGCTGAATGGTGCTGATGTAAACCTGGCTGTCAGAAGGGATATTGCTTGATTTCAAACGGTGTACTCCGTACAACTCGGAGAACTTGCGGTTGTCGTCATTTGGCTGATATGCCATGAATTCCTGTTCCGCCTGTTCGCCCAGATTTTTGGTGTCAACCAGAAACAGGATGCGTCTTGCATGGGTGTATTTCAGCAAACGATATATACCTGTGATGGCGGTATAGGTTTTTCCGGAGCCCGTTGCCATCTGAATCAATGCCTTCGGGCGATTATCTTTGAAAGACGTTTCAAGATTATTGATGGCCGTAATCTGGCAATCACGCAATTTTTCAACTGGCAGCGCCGGCAGGTTGAGCAAGCTTCCACGGAGTGATTTTGATCTCCTCAGCCACTCGCGGAAGGTTTCCGGACGGTGAAAAGAAAATACGGGTCTTGAGCGTGGCTTGGAATCCCTGAAGTCGGTGAACCGGGTAACTTCGCCGGTGCTTTCGTAAACAAAGGAAAGTGTTTTGTTATGTAAGTATCTGAGTTTTGCAGAGGCATATTCTTCAGATTGTGCCTCGTGAATGGTGAGGCGGTGTCCTTCTTCCTCACGCTTGGCTTCAATAATACCAACGGGTTTACCATCAACAAACAAGGCGTAGTCGGCTACTCCCGCATCAGTCGGGTACTCACGAACTGCAACCCCAATTCCCGCGTGAAGATTAATCCTGTTCTTGTCCTGAATAAGCCATCCGCAGACATTGAGTTGCTTATCAATACGGTCTCGCGCTAGTTGTTCGGGCGTTTGATTACTCATTGCCATAAAAACATATCAAAATCGATAAAAACATACAAGTATCAAATTATCTTGAATACCTTAGAAATACTGATAAAATCAAAAAAAGCAAAACACATCAGGGCATCGGAAAAGCCCTGAAAATAGAATGAAAACATGGGTAAAGAATTTTATGTCCGGTTTTATTATACGTAACGGAGGTAAAACTCTACAGGGTGTTTTTTTAAAATTGTAACCCTTTAGTATTTTGAAAATTTCCCATAAAAACCGGGTATTAAATGCACTAAGGGCAGGTTTCAAACCTGCCCCTACAAGACAACAGGATTCATATAGAGGGTTTTTAAAAAAACTAAATTGTTACTAAAAATATTTGGAGTAATTTCTTGGAAGCGTTTTTTCTTGCCTTACTTACCGCATTTATCTGGGGATTTGTGCCCTTTCTGGAAAAGATAGGGCTCTCGTCTGTCGAGCCAACTGCGGCTTATCTGGTACGATGTTCGGGCATCTTTCTGGGTATCGGAATCCTTATAGCTTTTACCCCTCAGTTCCCATCCTTTGCGAAGATGGGGATTAAATCGATCTTCTTTCTTGTCCTTGCTGGTATGCTGGCGGGGGTTGTTGCACAACTGGTGTTTTACAAGGCGCTCAAGACGGGAGAGATCTCAAGGATTATCCCCGTTACAAGCTGTTATCCTCTATTCTCATTTCTCTTAGGCTGGATCTTTCTGGGTGAGGAGATAACGGTATCCAAAATAGCAGGTATGTTGCTTATTTTGGGTGGGATATTGCTCTTGAAATAGACGCTATAGCATTACCGCATAAAATACTTCTTTTTAGGACGATCCTCTCTCTCTTGCCCACTTCTATTTTAAAAACCAATCGGTTCTCTTTTTTCCGCACCCTACAAATCGGTTGTAATATTTGTTATACTATGACGTATTCAGGACTGAGGTTCAACACATGAAAAGATAGAAAGGAAAAGATGAAGCTGGGCGCATTCGAGATTTATCCTGTAAATGATGGCACTATGTATCTGGATGGTGGGGCAGTTTTTGGGATTGTGCCCCGTAGCTTATGGGAAAAAGATTATCCTCCGGACGAGAAGAATAGGATACCGCTATCTCTTCATTGTCCTCTGATCGTGACCAGGAGATACAAGATCCTGATCGATACCGGTGTTGGAACAAAACATAACGAAAAATTCTGTCAGATTTATGGCATTCGTAAAGAATCAAACCTCTTGAAATCCTTGCATCGTTTTGGTTATGAGCCCAAAGATATCGATCTCGTCATCAATACGCATCTTCATTTTGATCATGCTGGCGGAAACACTGCCCTGAGTGAAACAGGGAAGATTGTCCCTACATTTCCAAAGGCAAGATACCTTGTGCAGAAAGGAGAGATGGAGGCCGCTATACATTCCAATGAAAGGACAAGGGCAAGTTATTTAACAGAAGACTTTTTACCTCTTGATAGCCCTCAGTATCTTTCCCTTGTAGATGAAGACATTGTTGAAGTGGATAAAGGTATTACTCTTATAAAAACCGGAGGTCACACCCAACATCATCAAGGTGTAAAAATTGAATCAGAGGGACATGTGGCATTCTTTCTGGGTGATCTGATTCCCACCGCAGCGCATCTGCGGTATCCGTATATTTCAGGATACGATTTATTTCCTTTGGAAACTCTGAAAAACAAAAAAGAAATATTAAAACAGGCCTTTGAAGAACACTGGCTCCTGATCTTTCAGCACGACATAAAGGTGCACATGGGCTACCTTAAGAAAGGGAATGAACGGTTTGAGATTGAAGAAGTAAGATGAAGAAACAGGTACCATCGTTATATAAAGTCCTTTCCATTGCCGGTTCCGATAGCGGAGGGGGCGCTGGCATACAGGCAGATATTAAGACAATTACAGCGCTTGGTTGCTATGCTACAACCGTTATTACTGCATTAACCGCACAGAACTCTCTGGGGGTGCGCTCCGTTTTTGAGGTGTCGGACTCCTTTGTAGGCGAACAAATCGATGCAGTTATGATGGATATCGGTACGAATGTCGTCAAGACGGGGATGCTGCTGAACAGGGGTATTGTGGACGTGGTGTGTTCGAAGATCAAAAAATATGACATCAAATCCCTGGTTGTTGATCCGGTCATGTTGTCAAAAAATAACGAGGATTTATTGTTGGCCGATGCCGTCCATGTCCTTACTTCCCAATTATTTCCTTTGTCTTTTATTGTGACACCAAATATTCCGGAGGCAGAAAGTATCACCGGCTTAACGATAAGGAGCGTATCTGATGCAGAAGATGCTGCCCGGGACATCTATCAATTGGGCACATCCAATGTGCTTATTAAGGGCGGACATGCCGGAAAATCATGGAGTGCAAAAAACAAAAACACGGTAATCGATATTTTATACGACGGAAAAACTTTTGAGTATATTGAGGGAGAATATATTCCAACACACAATACCCACGGCACAGGTTGTACCTATGCCTCAGCGATCGCCGCATTTTTAGCGAAAGGAAACGGCCTTATGGAGTCTGTTGTTCAGGCAAAGAGGTTTGTTACCACGGCTATTCAGAAATCATTCGAGACTGGCAAAGGATACGGGACATTAGACCATTATCGCGCCGTACAAATCCCTTGAATTGTACTTAGCATATTGATATACTCAAAAGTAAGATCATACAAGGTTTTGTCGCCTTTTTGGTATTTCCTATGTTTTCTCTACGATTATATTCTTTTTATAATTGGAGGAGTATGCGCTGAAATGCAGCAAATTGCGTCATTGGAATTGAGCGTGCTGGTGTTAAATAAATTTTTTACGGCGCTCCATGTAATTTCAGCAAAGAGGGCATTTGTCTTATTATGTAAAGAAACGGCAGAAATCGTTTCTGTAGATGATGGAAAATTCAACTCATATGATTTTGACAGTTGGAAGGATGTCTCACTTTACAGGGCTAAATCCGGTTTGCCCGAAGAGGATACCACAAGTTGGATTAAGACCGTCTCCTTTGAAATTGAGGTGCCAAAGATTATCCGCCTTTTATTCTATGATAAGCATCCGCAGTCTAATATAAAATTTAACAGACGAAATATCTTTGCACGGGATGAAAACAAATGCCAATATTGTGGCCGTCGGTTTCCAACATTTGAGCTGAGTTTAGACCATATCGTACCAAAGGCGTATAACGGGAAAACTACCTGGACAAACATCGTATGTGCCTGTACGCAATGCAATAAATTAAAAGGGGGGAGAACTCCGGACGAGGCGAATATGAAATTAATACGCAAGCCGGCCAGACCGAAGCACAACCCCATTTTAAGCCTTAAACTTCGTTCAGACCGGTATCGTTCCTGGAAGCAATTTTTGGATGAGGCATATTGGTCTGTTCCGTTGAAATAAAATCTGTTCCGGGCAGGTTAAAATTTCTGAAGGAATTTTTTCTTTTTTTGCATTTATTAATAACTATTTAAGAAAAATTTTTTTTAAAGTTACAGAAGAGGAGACTTCGGGTATATATTCCAGAATGTTGTTGAAGTCTCTTTATTATCTGTCGAAGATATACGGGTTTGTCGTTAAAACTCGTATTTTTTTTTATAAAAAAGGCGTTCTCAGGAGCGTTCGTCTGCCTATTCCTGTTATTAGTGTAGGAAATATTACCCTGGGGGGAACGGGCAAGACGCCGGTTGTTGAGTATGTTGCACGGTATTTACAAAAAAAAGACAAAAAGGTTGTTATCCTCAGCAGAGGTTACACTGCTGTCATAAAACATGAAGGCGATTCTTTAAACAAAAATAGATGCAATGATGAGTATCTCGTGTTCCAGGAAAATATTCCGGATATCCCTCATCTGTTAAACAAGGACAGAGTGATAAGCGGGCTTCATGCGATCAGGCAACTTCATGCCCAATATTTATTATTGGATGACGGTTTTCAGCATCTCCGTCTGGCACGGGATATGGATATTGTAACTATTGATGCACTGAATCCGTTTGGTTTGGGACATATCGTCCCCCGTGGTATGTTACGCGAACCTTTGAAAGAACTAAAACGAGCAGACCTGTTTGTGCTAACACATGTGGATCAGTGCGGTTTGGGTGAAATTCAAGCAATCATTGATCAGTTGCGAGAAATTGCAGGGCATGTTCCGGTGGTAGAAACGGTTCACAAACCCCTTTGGTTAGAATCGTTAAAGGACCATGAAACAGCCGATATTCAAGTGTTGCAGGGAAAAAGGGTATTTGCGTTTTGTGCGATCGGCAATCCTGAATCATTCAGGAAGAGCATTGATGGTGCAGGGGGAAAAGTGCTGGGGTTCCATGCGTTTCCAGATCATCATATCTATACCGCATCTGAATTGCAGACATTGAATGCAGAGGCACAACGTGTCGGGTCGGAGGCAATTATGATTACGCAAAAGGATCGCGTCAAAATAAAAAATGTTCGTGTGTCGTGGGATGTCCCTGTATGGACGTTAAAGATGGAAATTCGTATTGTAAAGGGTAATGAAATTTTTGAAAATAAGATCAATGCTATTCTGAATTGAAAGGAGAAATAGATGGCTCATAAAATTACGGATGAATGTATTAATTGTGGTGCATGTGAAAGTGAATGTCCTGTCAGTGCGATATCGGAATCCGGCGATAAGAGAATTATTAACGCAGAGACCTGTACGGATTGTGGAAATTGTGTGACGGTATGTCCCGTTGAGGCAATTCTTGCACCATAAGAATATCCTTCAAGGAAAATACCGGTATGACAAGACAACGCGAGGATGAAATTGATCTTTTAAAACCACTGGATCTTTGCAAAATTAAGACGTATTCAATAAAAGAACGAAAAAATCTTTCAAATATCAACCTGTTCGCCAAGCCCGCCTTACCTGCAGATGGAATGAATGCCTTTTTTGAATCCCTGCCGGAAATTCTGGCTTCAGCAAATTTACGGAAGGTAATTGATGCGATAGTTCTTGCATATCAGAAAAAATGCCAGGTGGTTATGGCGCTTGGCGCGCATGTTATCAAGTGTGGCTTGTCCCCGCTCATTATCGATCTCATGAACCGTCGTATCATAACCGCCCTTGCCATGAATGGCGCTGCCGCAATTCATGATTATGAAGTCTCGCTCATTGGGGCAACCTCCGAGGACGTGGCAGTTAGTCTAAAAGACGGCAGTTTTGGTATGGCAAAGGAGACGGCAGAGGCTTTTCAAGCTGCTTCTGCGCAGGGGATAAAAGATGGCAAGGGACTTGGGCATGCGCTGGGTAATAAAATAATTGAAGAAGCGAATGCCTATAATGACCTGAGTCTGCTCGCATGGGGCGCAAGACTTAATATACCAACCACGGTTCACGTCGCCATGGGAACCGATACCATACACATGCATCCGAATGTGTCGGGAAGGGATTTGGGCGAATCAAGCCACATGGATTTTAGAATTCTTGCCAACGTGATTTCCAGATTAGAAGAAGGAGTGTGGCTCAATGTGGGCTCAGCCGTCATTATGCCGGAGGTCTTCCTGAAGGCAATCTGCATCGCAAGGAATCTTGGGTATAAGGTTGAAAATTTTGTTACGGTGAACATGGATATGATTCAGCACTATAGACCTCAGACCAATGTTTTAAGAAGGCCCACTCAGCACGGATATGCGATTACCGGTCATCATGAAATCATGTTGCCTCTTTTAAGGATGGGTATTCTCACAAAACTTGGTAAAGGAGATGAATAAGGCTAAAACCCTATTAAAAATGTATCGAAAGATGCTTGATTCCCTGGGGCCGCAACAATGGTGGCCGGGAGAAACTCCTTTTGAAGTTATCATTGGCGCCATATTAACACAGAATACCAACTGGTCTAATGTTGAAAAGGCTATCAAAAATCTTAAGACTGCCGGAAAACTCTCTCCCGCCGGAATTCACGAATTGGCTATGTCTGAGTTGGCGCAACTTATCCGTCCCTCCGGTTTTTTTAACGTCAAGGCAAAACGTGTCAAGGCATTTATTCATTGGCTATTTTCGAGATATGAAGGCAAGCTCTCCAGAATGTTTGCCCAGGATTTGGAAACGCTTCGGGGTGAGTTGCTTTCTGTGAAAGGTATCGGGCCAGAGACAGCAGACTCTATTTTGCTGTATGCAGGAAATATGCCCACCTTCGTTGTAGATGCGTATACCCATAGGATTTTTTCACGGCATGGTTATGTTTCCGAAGAAAGCGCCTACGATGAGATGAAGTCTTTCTTTGAAGAAAATCTTCCTAAAGACGTAAAACTATTTAACGAATACCATGCCCTACTGGTGAACATCGGAAAGAGATTCTGTAAACCCAAAAAAGTCTGTGAACCGTGCCCCTTAAGGGATTTCTTGTAAACTTCACAAATCTCTTTCTTTTGTAAAGGGAGGAATCAAGGTTTTTTTTGGAGTAGTAAAATGGTATATGGCGAAGTATTAATAAAAGGCGGACATGTCGTGGATCCTGCAACCGGGCTCGATGGTCGTGTGGATATCCTGATCAAAGGTGGCAAGATACAAACAATTTCAAAGGATATTGAGGCAAGTAACGGTACAAGGGTTATCGATGCAACCTCGAAATATGTGATTCCGGGCTTAATTGACTGCCATGTACATCTTCGGGAACCAGGGCTGGAACATAAGGAGACAATCGAGACGGGTTCCCGTGCCGCCGCGATAGGCGGTTATACCACGCTGATCTGTGAACCAAACACCGCCCCTCCCATTGATTCACTGGAAATGGTGGAATCTTTCATGAAAAGAGTTTATCAGAAAAGTGTGGTACATATCTACACGAAGGCATGCATTACAAAGGGATTGTTGGGTGAAGAATTAACAGATATCGATAGACTGGCAACAGATAAACGGGTGCGCGCCCTCTCAGATGACGGGAATCCCGTGTTTTATGAACCCTTAATGAAAAAGGCTTGCGAGCTCGCATCGCGGAATAAGCTTGTTATAAGTCCGCATTGTGAAGATTCTCAAATCTCTTTGGAGAAAGCGAAAGAAAATACCCAGGTTGCCCACTTTCCCGGAAAACCATTTTGCCACGAAACGGATTTTGTCCTGAGAGAAATCAAATGTACGGAACAGGCACGAGGATGGCTGCATGTTTCGCATGTGAGTCTGAAGAGCACCCTTGAGGCAATTAAACAGGCAAAGGAAAGAAATATTGCAAAGATCTCCTGTGAGGTTACACCACATCATTTACTTCTGGACGAAACTTTCAGGGATGCAAACGGAAATGTGCCGAAAACTAATCCCCCTTTGCGTACCAGAGAAGATAGAGAGGCGCTGCTGAAAAGTTTATTAAATGGTGTAGTTGATGTTATTGCTACCGACCATGCACCGCATACCCAGGATGATATAAAAAGAGGCGCTTCGGGTCTTATTGGACTTGAAAATGCACTTGGCGTTATTCTCACAAAACTAGTACATCCTGGCATTTTATCGTTGAAAGAGGTTGTTCGGAAAATGTCCACGAATCCTGCCCGGATATTCAATGTTCCCGGAGGCAGTCTGGCAGTGGGTATGCCAGCAGACATTGCCATCATTGATATGGATAAAGAATGGACCGTTGAAGCGGGAAAATTCGAGTCAAAGTCCAGGAACTGTCCTTTTCAGGGATGGAAATTAAGGGGACAGGTTGTTTCCACCATTGTTGGTGGAAAGGTGATCGTTGATAATGGTAAAATCGCATGTTAATTATCATAGACGGCTATAACTTTGTATTTACAGTACCTGCCTTGGAAAAGCTTGTGGGAACAAACCGTATTGAACCTGTGCGGGATCACGTAATATCCCTCTTTTCAAAATACAAACAAATAAAGCACTACGATATCACGGTGGTATTTGACGGTAATTACACCCAGGCTGCGTTACCAAAAAAACAAATGTATTCGGGTGTTACCGTAATTTATTCAAGGGCAGGCACAAGTGCAGATACTGAAATAAAAAATATTACCAGCATTTGTCAAAATCCAGCGGATGTCCACATCGTAACCTATGACAATGAAATAAAACGACATGTCAGGAAATGTGGTTGTCATGTTATCGAACCAAAAGCCATGTACCGGGAAATCCTGGAAATTTTAACGAGCAAAAAAAATATTTCTGATGAACCGGAAAGTAAGCAGAAAGGTCCATCGGAAAGTGATGCACAATATTGGAAGGATATTTTTAAAGACGTTCCCGATGAAGAGCTAAAATCCTATGTAATAAAGGCAGATATGCCAAAGATAAAGAGGAAAAAGACGCCACCGCCGCACGGAAATGAACCGCATTGCAAATACCAGGGGCCTTCTGTGGATGAGACACAATACTGGGTTCGTATCTTCAAAGAAATCGGAACGAATGAACATCAGGATTAGAGTGCATTGGATTTATAAAGGTATCTTAACGTTAGCTTATGCCTCTTTAATATACTACGAATCTTCTACAGACACATCTTCTGTTTCCCTCCCATCACACAGTGACAAACTCATTCATTTTTTTGTGTTTGGACTGTTATGCTTCATGCTCTGCTGGACGCTTTCTTCCTTCACGATACGAAGCAAATGGATATCTAAAACTATCCTGGCAATTGGGATCACATCCCTCTATGGTGCATCAGATGAGTTCCACCAATTCTTTACCCCGAACCGTTCCGTAGACATCTTTGACTGGGTAGCGGATACAACTGGCGCCGTTGTTGCCGGTTTTTTATGGCATATAATAACTCATAGGAGACGGATAAAGAAGAGATCTCTTGCAATGGAAAAAAGACCGATTGAGATGTAGCAGGAAATTAACCCAAAACCCAAGATAGGGTTTTGGGACGAGAGATTAGCGGGGTAATTTGTACTAATTTTCAGCAGAATAGGGTAAAAAAATACTGGAAGGAAGGATAATAGTAGGTGCGACGATTCTTTCTGAAATTATTGTAATATTAACCTTTGGTATAGCTAGCGGAATTGTTGTTAAAGGAGGAGTTTCTCTAATCGGGATTTCAGTTAGTTTTGGTGTCACATTACTTTGTCTGGTAACTGCTATATTTATTATCTTTAAATACGGCGAAAAATTTGGCAGTTTTTTAACGAAGAGATTGACAGAGGGATTAAACATACCGCTCATTGTCAGTGTTGTCCGGTTAGAAATTTGCGCGTTTTGTTTTATTGCTCTCGAGATGTCATTCCCGCATGTTTTTAGCGGGAATCCAGGAAGTTCAGGGTTCACTGAATACCCGATAAAAGCGTTCGAGTATGACAAAAACGTACCCGCAAATTTCTAACCGGACAACGTTGGCTCATTGTAATCTTATCTCTTTTATTGGCTTTAATGTTCGGGTCGATCAGTCTTCATACAGCAATAGGGGCCTTTATTGCCGGTTTGTTCCTCCGTAATGTAAAGTTGAGAAATTCGGATGATGCAGAACACCGTACGATTGAATCATTTATTCGACCTTTTTATGCACTTCTTGTACCAATTCTTTTTGTTCGGGTCGGGGCGCTTGTAGATTTAAGAAGCTTTTTTAATTTAGATGCAATATTTCCTGGTATTGCTATTACGAGTGCGGCCGTTGTCAGGAAACTGTTTTGTGGCGTTTGTCCTATAGAAAAAGGGATGAAACGTTTTGTTATAGGTATTGGAACGGCAACAAAACCCGAAGGCACTCTGATTTTGGCTGGGATAGGAAGAGATATTGGGATATTTAATGATGTCGTATTTTCTTCTATTATTATGGCGATCGTGTTTATCTCGATGGTATGCCCTCCGCTCTTAAGAGTATCCTTACTCAAAAAAGATAAACATCATAAAGATTTGTGCGTTGTTACCTAAAGAAGTTTGAAGAAGTAATCTCGTACGGGATTTCGTATGGTGAGGGTGATCGGCTGGCTGCTATTCAGGCATACTGAATTTCTGGCGAAAACAAACTTACACCCATTCAGTAATAATCTGTTTTTTCTTATGTTAACCGTTCACATCGTCATTAATCAGATACGAATGCACCATTTCCACGGAAGCAGGGAGGCGAAAAATGTTGGGATCCGGGTTAATCCGGAAATGACCGGTAGGTGTTAACTTGTATCGCCTGGAATAGTCTTTGCCGAGATTGTCTTTTTTCTTATGGAGTAGAAGAAGGTTGGAAGAGAGATCGTTAAGCGATCACTTCTCTATATACCTGATGCAGTGCTATACACCGACTTATCGGACAATCTATAATTTTTGTAATAATAAACTCATGGCGCTAGAGAAATATTTTTTGGATGTTATGGGGATATTCCGTAAGCAGAGATTTACTGGGGTAAGAAAAATAGACTCTATGCCCCGAGATTCTTGAAGGGGAGGCTTGATGATAAAACGACAATAGTCGTGCGTACGGAGGTTAGCTGCGGATAACTGTAGGCAACTAGAGCATTAACAGGGTGTAGAACATAGTGATGGCCCAGCCTTGCCAATTATTACAACGGCTCTGATGTGTGATAACGATAGTTTTAAGGGCTTTTGTCAGGCCTCCATTTGACAACGCTACTAACTATTTTGGAATATCGCATTTGGGCAAAAAGGTAGAGCAGGTTTTTATACACCATATATATGTAATCGAAAACAGTTTTCGACCGTTCGTGTAAAATTCTTTTGTTTGCTACGTTGCAACCTATGGTATGACAGGACGTTTATATTGATCGCTTTCAACACTAATATTGTAGCTTTCACGATCACGAATAAAATTTCTTTCTGTTAGCTTATTCCGTTACTCCGAAAGGAAAAAGGACACGAGTTGCGCGTGCCTTAATTATTTGCTGATATTCAATCCTCCGGAAGGTGTAATCTGTGCGCCCTGGCCTTTCTCTAACTCCATTTCTATCGTGCCAAATCTCATTTTTGAAAGATTGGGCAAATAGAAACCGGTGATCATAAAGAGCAGCGAGCTAAATGTCAAAAGGACATAATACCCAAGATCGATGGGTTGTCTCCACTGCAATTCGTTACTCCTCTGCGCACCCTGGATAATTGCCCGTTTCAATTTGCTAAACTTCTCCTCCCCAATTTCAGGCGCAAGGATGTCAAAAAATTTGTCTAGAGGGATCGATGCCTGTCCCTGCAGGGCCTTCAATGTCTTCTGCGCCTCTGCCGTGTTCATCCTTAATAGTAATGGTTTAATGGATTTATCTGTTATTACCATGCTGTTACTGTCCCATGTGGGTTTACCGATATAAAAGCTTATCTGGCTCATGACAAAAATGATCAGAGATATGACGAATATAACAGGTGGGGCGGTACGTTCCATGATCCTCCTGGACAAAGCCCTTTCGGGTCTATTCGAGATCTTTTCAATAGCCCGCTTCGCCTTTTGGTGAAATGGGTCTCTTTTCTGGCATTGCCTGAAATCGCCGAGGGCGCCTTTTAAAAGGCTTTCATCACGGGAAGATTTTGAAGCCTCATAAAGACTAACCCGGGCATAGCCTCGTGAATAATACACACTAGCGAGTTCCTTTCTGGTAAGTTTCTTGGATCGGTGCTCCGACTCCGATTTCTTAAGGGCATTTGAGAGGTGAGTGACTGCCTCCTGGTAGTAAAATTCTTTGTCATTTTCTTCTTCGCCAAGCTCCTTATAGACCTCCCCCAAACCTATCTCCGATTCAATATGGTACGGGGCGGTGCGCAATACCTCAAGATACTCCCCTTCGGCACTTTCCAGTTTTCCTGATTTCCGGTATGCCTCCGCAAGACTGCTCCGAATGGTAAGGTCCTGCGGATCCCGTTTACAAGCGCCTTTCAAATACTCTATTGCCTTGCTAAAATCTTCCTTACGGGTGCAAACAATTCCCAATTTGCCAAATGCGTCCAGTTCTTCACATCCGGCCTTGAGGGCATTCAGGAGATGTTCCTCGGCCTTGTCGTATTCATCCATGGAGAGATAGAGTTCGCCGGCCTGAAGGTGCGTGGATGCATCTTCTCCCTTCTTTAATTTATTAATCAGTATCTGTTCCGCCGTTCTGTAAGCATCCCATGCCTTCGAGTGGTACGTCATCATATCTTCCGTATATTCATCATACTTCACGAGGTCCCTTCTGTCCTCTGCGTCCCTTTCTCCGGCATTATATAAACTTACGAGATTCGTGAGGATTCCGATGTGTGTGGGCTCGATCTCCAGACCTTCCTTAAAGACCTCCTCTGCCGCCTTAAACTCGGCAAAGATCTCCAGGAGTACAACGCCATAGAAGGCGAAGTGCCCCGCATCTTTAGCGTCTCTGGCATTCTCTTTCGTAGCTTTATATGCCTCGCAGGCTTTCTCCCATTTTTCCCTGGCCTTCTTATATTTTCCCTGTCTCCAGAGTATGTGGGCTATGTTGTGATATGCAGCAGCGTAGTTGGAATCGATCTCGACTGCTTTTTCAAATTTCTCAATTGCCTTCTCGTACTTTTCCTGTTTGTAAAAGGCAAGTCCCCAGTTGTTATAGGCAAAGGCGAATTGTGAATTGATCTCTATAGCCTTCTGATACTTCTCAATTGCCTCGTCGTACTGTTTCCGGTCGAATAAGACATTGCCCCAATTGTTGTAAGCATCGGTGTATTGTGGATTGTTCCCAATCGCCTTCTGATACTTCTCAATTGCCTCCTCGTAGCGTTTCAGGTTTTCAAGGGCAATCCCCCAGTTGTTATAGGCAAGAGCATATTTTGAGTCAACCTCTGTGGCCTTCTGATACTTCCCAATTGCCTCCTCATACCGTTTCAGGTTTTCAAGGGCAATCCCCCAGTTGTTATAGGCATTGGCGTATTTTGAGTCAACCTCTGTGGCCTTCTGATACTTCTCAATTGCCTCGTCGTAGCGTTTCCGGTTTGCAAGGGCAAGCCCCCAGTTGTTGTATGCATCGGTGTAATATGGATTGATCTCAATAGCCTTCTGATACTTCTCAATTGCCTCCTCGTACTGTTTCCGGTTTGCAAGGGCAAACCCCCAGCCATAGTATGCATAAGCATAGTGTGGATTGATCTCAACAGCCTTCTGATACTTCTCAATTGCCTCGTCGTACTGTTTCCGGTCGAATAAGATATTGCCCCAGTTATAGTAAGCAAAAGCATAGTGTGGATTGATCTCTGTGGTCTTCTGATACTTCTCAATTGCCTCGTCGTAGCGTTTCAGGTTTGCAAGGGCAAGCCCCCAGTTGTTATAGGCAAGGGCGTATTGTGGGTTGACCTTCGTGGCCTTCCAGTACTTCTCAACCGACTCCTCGTACCGCTTCAGGTTTGCAAGGGCATTACCCCAGTTATGGTAAGCAGCGACGAATTGTGGATCGATCTCTGTGGCCTTCTGATACTTCTCAATTGCCCCGTCGTAGCGTTTCAGGTTTTCAAGGGCACGCCCCCAGTTATAGTAAGCATCAGTGTATTGTGGATTGATCTCAATAGCCTTCTGATACTTCTCGATTGCCTCGTCGTACTGTTTCCGGTTGAATAAGACATTACCCCAGTTTTTGTAAGCCTCGGCGTATTGTGTATTGATCTCAATAGCCTTCTGATGCTTCTCAATTGCCTCGTCGTAGCGTTTCAGGCCTGCAAGGGCAAGCCCCCAGCCATCATAAGCATCGGGAAATTTTGGATTTTTCTCTATAGCCTGCTTGTATTCATTACATGCCTCAGTATATCTTTCTTTCGTATAAAAGGCGTTGCCAGCTTCAAGATGTCTCTGTGCCTCCGCTTGGTTTTCCATTTCTCTACCCCTCCAATTTTATACTGCCTGTTAGGAATAAGGGCTACCTCTTAAATAGTGAGTATTGTTACTTCCAATTCATTACTATAATAATTCCAACGCTTTTTTCCATTAAATTTTTAAGAAAGAATCGTCTCATGGCAAGGCAGTTAGGCTTAAAATATCCTGGTGCGTTTTGTCGCGTCATGAATTGAGGAAGTACCGGTGAAAACATCTTTATAGACGAGTGAGACAGGAGAAAATTCCTGGAATGCCTTACAAAAAGTGTTGAACGAGTTAAAATACAAATGCATATCTATGTATCTACTGTCTCATGACTAATTGCCTGCCTGCCGATAAAATTAAAAATGTGCCGTGAAAACAAACTCACACCCATTCAACCATAATTCCGAATCCCAAGATATAAGAAGTTGAGAAGTGAAAAAAGTTAGCAAAGCAACGGGAAAGACTTGAATGTTTAACGTTCTACGATACCCTTCCAGAACAGGCAGGAAAATCGGAAAACCACCTTAATCTGGATGAACTAGGGATTCCTATTCAACCCCCTAAGGCAGGAGTCCATGATATAGTATCCCAGAGCGATGGTAAAGCTCATTATTTACGGTTATTCCTATGGTAACCGTAGTTCCCGAAGGTTAGAAAGGGCTTGCCATCACAATCTATCGTTTATCTGGCTTGTGTCTGGGTTAAAACCTGATTATCGGACAATAGCCCGATTTCGCAGTGAATATAAAGAAGCTATAAAAAACGTCCTCAAACAAAGTGTAAGACTGTGTATAAAACTCGATCTTGTTGAGGGGAACACCGTATTTATAGATGTCAGTAAATTTCGGGCAAATGCTTCTATCAGGAATACCTGGACGGATAAAAAGTGTGAAGAGTATCTTGAAAAGCTTTCAAAGAACATAGACCGTTTCACCATCAGCACAAACAAGCCAGTGCGGTCATAGGAGATAAACCCAGAGTAGTCTGTAGCAACTCTGGATATTTTAGCCTTGAAGATTTAAAGCAGATACCGGAAGATGTCACGGTCGTCAAGCCTACACAAAAACAAGCGCAAAAGGAGAATGGCATTCATCCCGTAAAGCCGTTTAACAAAGAGCGATTCCGTTATGATTCGTCCAAAGACGAATAGGTTTGTCCTGAAGGAAAGAGACCGCCGTATTATTCTTCTAAATGCCGTGAAATGAGTTATAAGGCAAACGGCAAAGACTGTCAGAGATGTCCTCATTTTGGCGTTTGTACTTCCTCTCGGCAGGGAAGAAGAATTACCCGCACAAGAGAGGAACTTTCTCTTTTATCTACCGGTTTCAATATAGCCAGAATGATAACCCTTGTGGGAATGCATGCCCTGATAGTAAAGTTACGGGGGTTGTAAAATAGAAAGAGCCGTAGTCTGTGGGATATCGATGGTCACCTGTCGTATTCTTTCAGCTTCAAATACTGAAGTATTATCTCAGGGTGGCATAGACAAACTCTGTTTGTCCATGTTTTGTCATTTATACCAATGTGTGAATTCAAACAAGCACGGATAAACGAGTTTATCCGTGCCACCGGGTAGACGCAGACATAACTTGCAGGAACCTAGTTGGTGATAACATGCCTTCAAAATATCCGGAAGTAAATGAATTCTTATTACATTATAAAAAATGCCATTCAAAAAAAACGATGAATGAATTTTTCTTGCCTGTCTTAAAACACTATTATTTAATCCGTCGATTGCCAACTGATTTCGATTAACTTCTTTAGTGCACTTTTTGCATTGCCCGTGTCGATAGACCGTGAGGCAATTTCTATTCCTTCGGCAAAATCGTTTGCCAATCCTCCTGCAATAATTGCTGCGGCTGCATTTACGAGCACTATATCCCTTTTAGGACTGTGAATACCTTCCAGTATTTCTCTGATTGCTGTAGCGCTTTCTTCGGCAGTATTAACGGTTAAATCCGATAGCTTCGATTTATTTATGCCAAATTCTTCCGGATCAAAATAATAACTTTTTATCGTACCCCCAACGAGCTCACAAATTTTTGTTTTATTCGTTGTAGTTATCTCGTCCAGACCGTCTAATCCATGTACAACAAATGCATGTTTATCTCCCAGCATTTTTAGTGCCTCTGCCATAATAAGCGTCATGTGCTCACTGTATACCCCAAGGACGCGATGGGTGGCCCCGGCAGGGTTTGCTAAAGGGCCAATGATATTGAATATCGTACGAATCCCAATCTCTTTTCGAGGACCAAGGGCGTACTTCATTGCCTGATGCAAAAGTGGCGCGAAAAGAAACCCGATGTTGACGACGGCAAGACATTTTTCCACCGTTTTTGCATCGGCCTCAAGATTAATTCCTAATCGCATCAAGACGTCTGCGCTTCCACATTGGCTGGAAAACGCCTTATTGCCGTGCTTGGCAACCTTCAGTCCGGCGCCTGCAACAACGAAAGCGGCAGCAGTGGAAATGTTGAAGGTATTTCTGGCGTCACCACCCGTTCCGCAGGTGTCGACCACGATATCATTTCCTGTCTCTATTTTTATCGCCCTTTTTCTCATCGCAATGGTGCATCCGGTAATCTCTTCTACCGTTTCACCCTTCATACGTAGGGCAGTAATAAAAGATGCGATCTGTGCATCGGTGGCATTCCCATCCATAATGTGCGCCATCGCCGCCAGGCTTTCTTCCACGGTCAGATGCTGGCTACTCACCAATTTGGATATAGCTTTTTTTACTGGCATACCGATATAAAAAGTGAAAAAGGGAGTTTTCCCTTGACGTAAAATATGATATAAGTTAAAATATTTATCTTTGATTTTTGAAAACAACAATTTTTCATATCATCTTAAAGAAAGGAAAATAGCTTATTTATGGCAAAAATACAAATAACATCCGACGAAAATATACGGGAAGCATTGAGAAGATTTAAAAAGATGTGTGATAAAGAAGGCATTATTAATCAATCAAAACGTATTGCTTATTTCGAAAAACCTTCAGAAAAAAAACGCCGGGAGGAAAGCCGGAGGATTAAAAATATTAAAAGGGCGCAAAAATTAGGTATTTCAGGCTTGGCAAGTCCTACCCGTACTCAAAAGAATACCTATTCAAAGAATACGTATTCCAAATACTCGTCATTTTAAATATCAGCCTTCAGCCTTCCATGGTAATTTCTGTGCATCACCCCATAAGAGTTCCAAATCATAAAAATGACGCATCTCTTTATCAAAAAGATGAACAATGACGTCTCCATAGTCCATGAGTATCCATTTGGCTTCCTGATACCCTTCCATACCCATCCAATGGATACCATAGCTATGCAGTTTTAATTCTATTTCCTTTGCGATGCCCTGTAATTGTCGTTTGTTGAAACCGCTGCAAATAACGAGGAAATCCGTAATAAAGGTTAAACCTTGCACATCAAATATGAGAATATCTGACGCCTTTTTATCATCTGCAGTTTTAGCGCAAAGGATTGCAACTTCTTTAGGATCTATGGTATCTATCCCTCCGGGGCGCCTATCGCTGTTTTGTGTCAAAACTTTCACCAAAATCTGCCTCATATTGCACTGAGGGTTTTATTTCTGACAGACTGCTTCCGCAATAGTAACAAAATCTTGCGTATCTGGGGTTCACATCAAGACAATTTTCACACCGATGGTATAAAAGTGTGCCGCAAAGAATGCAAAAATTTGCTCCTTTTGCATGATTATCGAATTGACAATTTGTATTAGGACATATTCTGTCATCCCGTTCTGTGATCATATTACCAGACATAAGAACCTCCCATTGAAAAGAGTATTTTCAAACCTTGACCATAGTCATCCGTGTGGGGTGAACGGCAGTTCACCCCACACCTGCAACTCGTTGCGTTTTCTGTGACCTGTTTTTTTTACTAAGGAAGGTGCAAAAAGGCGCCTATCTTGGGTGAAAATTTAATGATAATTCCCGCAAAGACAACCGACACAATGGACATAAGTTTCAGCAGAATGTTTAAGGACGGACCTGATGTGTCTTTAAAGGGATCTCCCACTGTATCACCAACAACAGCCGCTTTGTGCGCAGATGAGCCCTTTCCGCCTCCAGCTCCACTTTCAATGTACTTTTTCGCATTGTCCCAGGCCCCGCCAGCATTCGCCATAAAGACTGCCAGCAGAAAGCCTACCGTTAAACTTCCAGCCAATAACCCTATCACGCCGGCCACACCCAATATCAAGCCAGAAACAATAGGTACCAGCAAGGCCAGGAGAGAAGGGACAAACATTTCACGCTGTGCTCCTTTCGTACTGATTGCCACACAGGCTGCATAATCGGGTTTTCCCGTTCCTTCCATGATTCCGGCGATTTCTCTGAATTGTCTTCTTACCTCTTCCACCATGCTACCTGCAGCACGGCCTACAGCCTTCATTGTTATGGCACTGAAGACAAACGACGACATACCGCCAATAAATAAGCCGATAAGTACTTTTGGGTTAATTAAGGTAACATCCAGGTAATTCATGAGGTCAGATAATTTTGCACTGGCTAAATCCATTGATGTGCCGGCAATTTGGATGACCGTGACCCCTGATCTTTCCAGTCCCACCTTTATTTGTTCGACAAAGGAGGCAATCAGCGCCATGGCCGTGAGCGCAGCAGAACCGATTGCAAAACCTTTTCCTGTTGCTGCCGTTGTATTTCCTAATGCATCGAGTGCATCTGTCCTCTCTCTGACAAAAGGCTCAAGGCCACTCATTTCCGCATTACCGCCGGCATTATCAGCAATGGGTCCATACGCATCCGTTGCCAGGGTCAATCCCAAGGTGGAAAGCATACCCACTGCTGCAATGGCGATACCGTAAAGGCCAAGTGAAATATTTGAAAAACCGCCAGCAAAGGCATAGCTTAATAAGATTGCTGCAGAAATAGTAATGACGGGGATAATTGTAGACATCATGCCAGTGGCGATGCCGTCAATAATCACTGTTGCAGGGCCCGTCTTTGCTTGTCCGGCAATACCCTTTGTTGGTGAATAATTGGAAGAGGTGTAGTATTCTGTACCCTTGCCGATGATGACACCCGCTATTAACCCGGTCACAATCGAGCCCCATACGCCGAAATTTTGGGGCAGCATGACCTTGATAACTACGGCGGATGAAATCAGAATCAGAATTGAACTGAGGTTAATTCCCTTTCCCAACGCCTTCAGGAGTTCTTTCTGGGACGCCTCTTCCTTTGTTTTAACCGCGTAAATTCCTATAATAGAGAGGAAGATGCCGAGTCCTGCCAAAATCATAGGAACAACCATCCCGGCAATACCGAGACCAGCAGTTACACCCAGCGCCGCACAGGCCAGCATGGAGTTATAATAGGATTCATACAGATCTGCTCCCATTCCCGCTACGTCGCCGACGTTGTCGCCTACATTATCTGCAATGGTGGCAGGGTTCCTTGGGTCATCTTCGGGTATACCTGCTTCTACTTTACCCACCAAATCGGCTCCCACGTCGGCAGCTTTGGTGAATATCCCGCCGCCTACCCTGGCGAACAAGGCCTGAGAACTGGCGCCTATGCCAAAGCATGGCAGCATCATGGCCATGTCAAGCAACGAAACGTTGGTAAATTTGCGGAAGACAAAGAACCATAAAGAAATATCAAGTAGTCCCATACCAACCACGATAAGTCCCATGACAGCGCCACTTCTAAATGCAACCTGGAGACCCTGGTTCAGCGATTTTCGTGCGCCTTCTGCAGTCCTTGAACTTGCGCTGGTGGCGGTCTTCATACCCAGGAAACCGGCAAGACCCGATAAAAAACCGCTGGATAGAAAAGCAAAAGGAACAACCTTCGATTGGGCATGCAATCCAAAGGAGATTAAAAGAAGAACAAGAAAAGCGCCGATAAAGAATATGCTTACAATTTTGTATTGTTGCTTCAGGTAGGCATAGGCGCCTTCTCTGACGTGCCCGGCGATCAATTTCATTTTGTCATTGCCATCGGGCGACTTCATAACTTCCTTGTAAAACTTCCTCGCATAAAAGAGGGCGAACAGTGCGCCAATCGGTGCAATCCACCACAATTTGGGTATGGCATGGGCTTGCTCGTTCGTTTTCTTGTAGGCCGCCGTACCTTCCAGTTCAAACAACGGTCTTTCTTTTTGAGTAGCTTCTCCAAGATCAAACTGAGGTTTATTTTCGTCACTCTTTACGGTACCTTGGGCATGTGCGCTGCGGGATAATAATCCCGACTTTGATACTCCACAGACCAAGGTCGTTAACATTAACAGTATCATGATAATGCTAACCCTGGTATTTTTAAAAATCGGTTTATGTAAAAAACTATTCATCAGCTTACATCATTCTCCTTTCTGTTTTCTAATTATATCTTTTTCTGTTAAGTTACAAGGTATCCATAACTCCTACCACGTGTCTTTTTTTGACACGCTTTGGAGAAAATCCTTTTTCTTCTCAATCATGCGAATCAACTCGGGGACATTGGTCGAGGCATCTTCCGGATGATTGGTATGATATTTTTTCCATTCCTGCATGGCTGACTCACAATATTGAAGCGCCATGTCAAGGTTTCCTTCCCTTTCAGCGCATAATGCCGCATGCCACAAGACATGGCAAATGGTTCTTTCTACTGCCAGAACATTACGTAATTTCTGGGTATGCAAAAGAGATTGCCGTAACCAATAGAGAGCCTCTTCGTAATTGTCTTCACCCGCCTCTTTCTTTAACTGTTCACGGTAATACGGTGCATATTTGAAAAATCGTTGATCAAATAAATGGAAATACATATACCCCAGCTCAAAGAAAAGGTCTCCATTATCGGGATTCTTTACAGCCCCTTTCTTTGCAAAGTTTAAGCCCAAATATATCCATTTCCATTTGCTTTGCGGAGCATCCCATTCACTGGCAATATTATATGCCATATTCCATGCCTGAAAAACCCAAACCGCGGGGAAATTCGGCTGTAATTTGGCGATAAGATTGTTCACGGTTAAAAGTTCATAGTATTTTTTTTCTTCGTGCCGGGCAATGGCCCTTGCCCAGAGAAAATCTACCGCAATTCCCCGAAAACCTCCCATGAGAAGCAATGGAATGCTTTCCGTTGGATCGTAACGTGGCCTGCTGACTCCCGATGTATTGCGGAAAGAAGCAGTCCATACATTTACCAAAAAAATACCACACAGCAAAAGCAATAAAAAAACGTTCCTCTTTTGGTGACCCAAGGTTTAGAAAAACTCTCTTTTTTTTAAAATAATAGCGGACAGAAAAAGGCAAATACCGGCATATACGACAGCATACCCAAAAGAAACTACAACAGTTTCTAAAGGGATGTTGATGCCTTTTAAGAGAAATTTCAAGCCATCAAATCTTTTAAAATCTGGTAAAATTAAGCAAATCCATTCCAAAGGTTTTTTGATAAGGTGATCCACATAAACCAGAAGAATATTGGGGGTTTTCAGCACACCGGGTACGGCATGTTCATGCGCATGATGATCTTGAATGAGTAAGGAGAAGTCTTTGATAAATTCTAGTATATGCCCGCATAAGAACACAACAAACGCTGCTGCAATACTCACCGGAGCCGATAGATAGGTCGATCCCATTACCGCAATGGATATGATCAGCAAAAATTTCATAAAGGTAATAATAACGGCTTTTCCATAATTCGACACAAAACCTTTTTGGGTCGAAAATACCTTAACATCTATTTGTGTAGCGCCAATATAATCCGTGGGAAGGATGGGAAAAATCGAAATATTCAGGGTATCATTCTTCAGGACACGTTCAGGATCTATTTTCAATACAAAGGGTTTATCGATCTGAGCGGATCTGACCTCCGTTTTTCCGTAACCTGCAATTCCATCCTCTACCGTTATCATCAAGGGGATCGTGTCAATGAACCCCCGATCACTTTCGAGTTTCAGATTACACTCTGCATCAAGACCGGAAGTATTCGTATGGGTTTTCTTAATATCAGAGAAACTCCATAGTGCAATCCCAGACCTTCCCCCTGCAATCCATGCGATTCCCTGGCGTGCATGGTGCAACTTGCCCTGAATAGAAAAATGCGATGCGGCAAACTCCGTCCTAGCCTTTAATATGCCACGGTATTCTTCCGGTACATTTGATGCACGGTATTGAATAGAAACGAGATTGAACGAACTCAAAACTACCAAAAGGAGCGCGGATAACAGGACGAAGCCTGTTATTTTGCCCGCAACAAGTTTTAACCGTGACACAGGCTTTGATAAAATACCGTAGACGGTCTTGTCCTCTATTTCATGTGGTAATGCTGTGGCAGAAAGAAGGATTACTCCTGTAATGCATAAGAGCACTACCACCTGAAAGAACACGACCATGGCCATTTTAATCCTTGCATCCGGCTCATCCGTCGTTGGGATAGCCGGCAAAATTGCCATAATAAGAATACCGAGCCCAATCAGGACGTGGAGCGTTTTCTTTCGAAATGATTCTCGAAGTGTATGGATAGCAATGGTTCGAATCATCAGAACTTCAGGGTAAAGAGCTATCTGTCAACGACGTTGAATAATGCTTATAAATAAATCTTCCAAGGTAGATGACGGATGTTTGATGGACAAAACAGTTCCCTTCCTACTCTCAATAAAAGCCTTTACTGCCTCAATGTCGTCATTAAAAAGATTTTTGATCACAAATTCGATAGCATCATTTTGGGATAATAGCTCTCTTACGGTTCCTGTTACTTGCAAAACACCCTTATTGAAGATGGCGATCCTGTCACAAATGTCCTGCACGTCAGCTAATAAATGAGAACAAAGAACAACGGTTTTTTTTCGCCGTTTAAAATCCAGAATAAGATCCTTCATCTGCCGGCTACCCATGGGGTCTAAACCACTCGTCGGCTCATCCAATATTACTAACTCAGGATCATTGATCAAGGCTTGCGCAAGCCCTATTCTTCTCAACATTCCCTTTGAGTATTGACTTAGTGGCCGTTTGCGAACATGGTCCAACTTTACCTCATGGATTAATGCATCAATCCTCCGTTTTCTTTCTTTTTTTTCAATATCAAAGAGCTTTGCATAAAAATCGAGAATTTCCTCAGCGGTGAGAAATTTATATAAATACGACTCCTCCGGTAAAAAACCTATATTCCTTTTAATCGCTAAATTACCCGAAGGATAGCCCAACACCCAGGATTTGCCGCTGGTGGGAAAGAGGAGGCCAAGAAATAACTTTATCGTGGTTGTTTTACCCGACCCATTAGGACCAAGTAATCCAAATATTTCTCCCCTCTCGATCGTTAAGTTAAGATTTGTTAAGGCGGAGGTACTTTTGCGTCTCCAGAAATCTTTATAAACCTTTGTAAGTCCTTCTGCCCTAATTGCGTAACTATCCAAAGAGTTCTTAATTTCCCGCCTTAAAAAAATAATACGTATTTATTAAAATATGGGATAAACGCTACGCTAATGTAATCAAAAGTAGTGGATAAGTCAAATGATATTTAAAGTTAAGGGATTTCAAACTCAATAAAAATGTGAGCCGAAGATGCGTTTTATGGCGGTGTTTGGATCAAGGTTTTTGATTTTTGGTCTTATCTCACGGAAAAGACATTCTTTCCCATGTTCATCAGTGTGATGTACGGGGGTTATGAAGCCAACGTGGCAGATATCGTACCTGTCATTAAGGTAATCGGCTTTCAAATCAACACAAGTCCGATATAAATCGTACCAGGCGATCGATGGTAAACATAACGGATACGTATACATGCAAGTGTCATTGCCAGGGCGACAGTCCGGAGCAATCCCCGGCACCTGAATTGCTTTGCTTCGCTCGCAATGTCTACTTTCTTTTTGCATTCATTCTACATCCCCGAATCAGGTCGAACCTTTTAGGATCAAAGGACGTGTAATTTACTGACTTTGCGGAAATGGTATCCATAAACTGCAAGGGTAACAGATAGTGGTAATAATTCACGACGATGAAAGGACGTCCATAGCAAGAGTTTCCAAAACTGGATGCGCCCATTACCAACAATACCAAGATGATAGATGGCACGAAATAAGGCCAGTATATGATTAAATGTAAATCGAACTTTAATCTTAGGCGCCTTATATTCCCGGAAGAAGGTCTTTATACGCTGATAATAGCTTTCAGGAGAATAAATGTGTCTCAAAATCCTTTTATATCCATCCCTCAAAATATCGGCATCCATAGTAGGAATTATATTTGTTGTGCCATCTACATTATCCCCAGACATCTGTCCAAGCAATCGTCCTTCTTGCTTCAGACGTTCATATAACTTTGTCCCCGCCGGGGCCTGAAGCAGACCAATCATTGCCGACACAATTCCGCTTTTCTGAATAAAATCAATTTGCCGCTGGAAAATGGATGGCGTGTCGCTGTCAAAGCCCACGATAAAGCCTGCTTGTACCTGCAGTCCCGCCCGCTGAATACGCCTTACATCTTCAACGAGGTTGCGGTTCTTGTTCTGCTTTTTGTTACATTCTGCCAGGCCATCAGCATCCGGCGTTTCAATTCCGACGAAAACCGTATCAAAGCCCGCTTCGGACATCATTTGCATCAGAGGTTCATCGTCGGACAGGTTGATGGAGACTTCCGCGTTAAACGGTATCGGCACATGTTCGCTTTGCCATTTGATTAAAGCGGGAAGCAATTCGTCCTTGAGTCTTTTTTTGTTTCCGATGAGATTATCATCTACGAAGAACACCGGTCCGCGCCACCCCAGGCGATAGAAACTGTCCACCTCAGCAATAACTTGCTCCGTAGTTTTGGTGCGCGGACTTCGCCCAAACAAGGCCGTTACATTGCAAAACTCGCAGTGGTATGGACAACCCCGCGAGTATTGTATACTCATCGAGGCATATTGTTTCAGGTTGGCCAGCTCCCAAAGAGGTGCCGGTGTCTCGCGAATATCAGCAAAACAGGATGTGCTGTATACACGCTTGGCACAATTATTACTTAGATCTTCCAAAAAGGGTGGCAGGGTTAGCTCTGCCTCATTAAGTACGAAATGATCGACATCCTTAAATTGCTCGTGCTCGCTCGTGAATAAAGGCCCGCCGGCAATCACCTTGACGCCAGCTCTCTTGCAACGTGCAATGATGTGTTGAGCCGAAGTTCTTTGCACTACCATACTGCTGATAAACACATAATCCGCCCATGCCAGATTCTCATCCGTGAGCCTTGCCACATTGACATCAACCAGGCGCTTTGACCACTCTGCCGGCAGCATAGCGGCGACAGTCAGAAGACCCAGCGGTGGAAAGGAGGCCTTTTTGCGTACGAACTTAAGTGCATGTTTGAAACTCCAAAATGTATCCGGGAACTCAGGGTATATCAATAGTACATTCATTATGCTTCCTTCACATTCTCGCCCAGCAATGAGCGGTAAAAAATTTTGCTTTATTATAAAAACGGTCTCCGTGGAAGGCCGTAAACAAACGCATCATAATTTTATTCTCTGGTGTAACTGGCACACGAATCACTTCTTTCTGAATTTTATCCGCTCGGGAAATTTCTTGTTAAGCTGTGACCTTGATCCATCAATAAATTTACTGTATAGGAAATTTTATTTTATTTAAGCGGGTTACAGGGTGGCATGGACAAACAAGTTTGTCCGTGCCACCCTGTAGCCGAAGACATAACTTGAAAATAATAATTGAAAAAAGCATGGAAGGCATACATTTATAGACAAAGACAGGTGCTAATCCATAGGAGGCCAATTCATGCAAAAGGTGAAAACTGAGATTTCGAAAAAGCTTAAAAAGGGTCTTCCCCTGAGTATTTGGCCTGGTCGTATGATACGATTGGAAGTGACCCATGAGTCCTTGATTATCCACACAAAACTTTTGCCTCATTACGTGATGGCAGAGGCTTATATCATATACAAGATACTGGATACTCATATTCGTGTCAAGGAAAGAGAGTATGGGAATCAAGAACCTGGGTATATTCCGGCTCTTTCTGCCAACACCTTTGTAGGGGGGAAGCTATCTTGAGGCACTGCCTGAGGATGCCTGGCAGAAGCTTATGAAGACCCATGCGAAGCGGGGAACGCATGAGAAAAGAATTTGCCAGTTTACGAATGGGTTTTCCGGCTACTTTCCGGCAGGCGAGTTTCTTGCAAACGGAGTGTATCTGTTGAGCGCACAACGGATCTATAACTTGTTGCTCCGGATACGGAACCTGAGGGTGCCAAAACCAAACCGGAAGAAGCGCATCAAAAGAATACAACCTTGTATAAGGCTGACAGCCTCCAGGATAATCACGAACAGATGTCAGATATGAATGGAAATACCGACTATGCATCGGGTACATGATGTGGTCTTGAGCATGCTCCTGGTAGGTGTTTTCGGTATTGTTTTTGTCGCTTTCGCTCACCAAATTCTTACTTTCATTCGTTGTCGCTGGATTTAGGTTTAAAGTGTTTCGTTACATTTCCATATTATATAGTGAAAAAAGCGCTTCGTTCTATGAGTTCATCTTTATTCAAAATGTGATATTCTAAATTTGTTAATTCCAGTTCAAACAATTCATCAACAGAAGACAACCGTTTAACATCACCGCCAAATAGTGTATTTGAGATTTCAGGTATCTGATAAAATCGGTTGCTCATAAATCGTCAGAATTACATTATCAATAAGTCGTGTCTTGCCAATCCTGACTGCCAGGACGACAACATCGCCGCTTTGAGCTTTTTGCACGGACTCAAGGGTTTCTGGATTAACGACGGAAATATAATCAATCGTGGCAGATTTACTTTGGGAAATAATTTTCTCCATCTCCCTTATCATTTCTTCCGTATTTACAATACCTGTCTTTACCAGAGACTGCACCCTTATCAACGCCTGATATAAACAAAGGGCATCGTTCCTTTCTGTTTCGCTGAGATAGGCATTTCTGGAACTCAGGGCCAATCCATTCTGATCCCTGATCGTCGGAAGTACTTTTATCGTAACACCGGCATTTAGATCGGAAACGATTCTCCTGATCACTGCGGTTTGCTGGAAGTCTTTTTGCCCGAAATAGGCAACGTCCGGTTGTATGAGATTGAAGAGTTTCAGCACAACAACGGCAACACCCCGGAAATGCCCCGGACGTGATTTCCCGCAGAGCTTGTCTTCCAGAGATTCAGGAATTACCGCGGTGCAAAATCCATCCGGATACATCTCCGCTGCGCCCGGATTGAATACGATGTTTACTCCCTCCTGAGAAAGGATGTTGCAATCATTGTCAAACGTCCTGGGATATCGCGCAAAATCCTCATTTTTTCCAAATTGCAGAGGGTTTACAAAGATACTCACCACCACCGCATCGTTTTCTTTCCTAGCCTGCCGGACAAGGCTCAGATGCCCTTCATGCAGGGCACCCATCGTCGGCACCAAACCAATCGTCGAACGGCGTTCTTTCAACACCCGGATGTATTGCTTCAGAGCTTGTACTGTAGTAATTACTTGCACCAGATTCGCTTCCGCCTTTAACTCAAATCAACACGATATCTTTTGCACCCATAATACGTTCGCAGTAATGGCATTGTAATCGTATCGGATTTTTGTTTACCACATGTTGTTTGGTTTTTATGTTGTTATGGTTGCTTACACAATTAGGATTAAAACACTTCACAATGCCATCGATGATCTCCGGAATTACGGTATTGAATTTTTTAACAACTTCGTAATCCTTAATGATATTGACCGTTGCATTCGGGGCGATAAGGGCAATTTTGTTCGCCTCTTTTTGGTCAATAATTTTACCTTCAATTTTGATAATTCCTTTTTTCTTTAAAAACTTACTCGTTAAATTTATGCCAACAAGGACGACCTGCTCTTCATTCTGAATATGTAAGAGGTCTGCAACCTTCAGAGTGCTTTTACTGTCGATGTGGTCAATCACGGAGCCATCTTTAATTGCAGCGACGTCCAGATGTTTCATGCTATAGCCCCCAAAACGGCTGCCAATATAGCCTTCCTTACAGGAACTCCATTGCGTGCCTGATGAAAATACACGGCAAAATCTGTTGCATCCAGGCTGTCATCCATTTCATCCACCCGTGGCAAAGGGTGCAACACCTTTAAGTCATTCTTAATGCCAACCTCTTCAAGCATTGCCCTGCTTAGTCGATAGATACCGCGCACCTTTTCAAATTCCACCGGATCTGCAAACCGCTCCTTTTGTATCCTGGTACAATAAATTACGTCAAGCCGCCTGCTTATTCCCCTGAGGGATTCGTTTTCATGGCATTTTACCTTACGGTCTTTCAGCACATCGATAAAATCGTTTGGCAATTGCAGGCTGGGTGGTGAAACAAAATACATTTCTGCACCAAAATGCGACAAGGCATAAGCAAGGGAATGTACCGTTCTGCCGTACTTCAGGTCACCCAAGAATCCAATCGTTAGCCCTTCAAGTGTCCCTTTGGTCTTTTGAATGGTATAAAGGTCCAAAAAAGTTTGTGTTGGGTGTTGATTCGCGCCGTCTCCGGCATTGATTACCGGTATAGTGGCAACATCTGCCGCTAATTGTGCAGAACCTTCGAGGTAGTGCCTTAACACGATGATGTCGCAATAACCCTCCACAATCTTTATAGAATCACTTAAAGATTCGCCCTTGGCAGCCGAAGAAACTCCTGATTCTGCAAAGCCGATTACCGAACCTCCCAGCCGTTTCATGGATGATTCGAAGCTTAGCCGTGTCCGTGTCGAAGGCTCAAAAAATAAAGAGGCAAGCACTTTACCTTTCAGGAGTTCCGTATTGTCCATCTGTTCCATCTGTTTGGCCAGATCGAGGATGCATAATAATTCTTCTTTGTTGAAATGTCTGATGGAAATGATATCTCTTTGCTTAAACCTTACCATATACTCCGAAAACGCTTGTCCGAAGCCGCTGTGAATAAAATTTGCGTAACAATGTAACAGACCTCGCAGGACATTACAAGGAAAATCAACCTATGGATATAAAACCTATGGATATAAAACCAGACGTTTCGTTTACAAAATCTATTGACAATAAACAATTTTATTCGGTATAGTAGAACTTTTCATGATATGTGGAAAATATCTGCTGTATTGAGATTTCAAGCATGGTACTTCGGTACGGCTTGATGGTGAAGTTATAAAGGAACCGGGAATTTATGAAAGCATTGCATGTTGGACTTGTCGGTATGGGAACCGTGGGTGCAGGAGTAGCAAAAATTCTTCTGGAAAAAAATTCACCCCTTCTGGAAAAACTTGATTGCATACCGGTATTAAAAGGTATTGCCGATTCTAATCCGGAGGCAAAAAACAAAATCAACATACCATCGAATGTCCTCTTTACTGCTGATGCCCGGGAACTTGTCAATCATCCGGATATACAGATTATTGTAGAGCTGATCGGGGGATTGCACCCTGCGAAAGAAATTATTACTTTAGCCCTTGAAAATGGCAAAGATGTCGTAACAGCAAACAAAATGCTTTTAGCCCTTCATGGCTCAGAGCTCTTTCAGAAGGCGCGGCAGCATGGCAAAAGCATTTCCTTTGAGGCGAGTGTAGGCGGAGGGATACCGGTCATTGCTGCCCTGAGGGACGGTTTTATTGCCAATAGAATCGAATCTATCTGTGGTATTGTAAACGGAACGACCAATTACATCCTCACCAAGATGACTAAAGAACAGGTTACCTATAACGATGCCCTTGCCGAGGCACAGAAGCTTGGTTATGCAGAAAAAGATCCCACGATGGATGTCGAAGGCATAGACGCATCGCACAAACTTGCTATTTTGGCGAGGATTGGTTTTGGGGTTGACTTTGATTATAACCGTATCTATCACGAAGGTATTAGCACGGTGGACCTGTCTGATATTTGGTATGCACGCGAACTGGGATATACCTTAAAGCTCCTGGCGATCGCCAAAAAAGGGGAAAATACGATCGAACTTCGCGTTCACCCCACTCTCCTTCCGCATGAACATCCCCTGTCTTCGGTACAGGGCGTCTTTAACGCTATCTGCATAACCGGGAGTGCGGTGGGAGATGCAATGCTCTATGGCAGGGGGGCTGGTCAAATGCCAACCGCCAGCGCCGTCGTTGCAGATCTAGTAGATGTTGCACTGGGAAGAGCAGGGATTACCTTTGCCGCCATGAAAACTTTTTCCGGCTGCTCTGAGCGTTTTCCTATCGCAAACGCCCTGCAGTTTAAGACGTGTTATTATTTGCGGTTCTCTGTTGTCGATAAGCCTGGAGTGCTTGCAAAAATAACCGGTATTCTGGGAAAATATGAGATCAGCATTGCCTCGGTTATTCAGCACAAGGCCAGAGAGGCCGGTAATGTCCCGCTGGTAATGATGACTCACCTTGCAGAAGAAGGCAATCTGCAAAAGGCGCTTGTGGAGATTCAGCAACTTGATGTAATAAAAGACCACACAAAATTTCTCCGTGTAGAAGAATAGGTGAACTTGTGAAATACTGTATTGTTGTTCCCGACGGGCTGGCAGATTATCCCATAGACAAACTCAGCGGCAGAACGCCTGTGGAAGCAGCACGTACCCCTTTTCTCGATTTTCTTGCACAAAACGGACAGCTTGGACTTGTCAAAACAATACCGAATGGGTTTCCCGCCGGCAGTGACGTTGCTAATCTTACCTTACTGGGGTATAGCCCCAGGGAATACTATTCAGGACGTGCACCCCTTGAAGCTGCCAGTATTGGCATCAAACTCAACGACGACGATTGGGCATTCCGGTGTAACTTTATTACTGCTACCGGAGATGTTCTGGAGGACTTCTGTGCGGGTCATATAAAAACCGATGAGGCATCAGTGCTCATCAAACTCCTGAACGAAAAATTTGGCAATGATAGTATTCAATTTTATACCGGCAAGAGCTATCGCCATATCATGGTATACAAAGGCGCTCAAAAAATGGATGCCAGGTGTTTCCCTCCCCATGACATTATGGGGCAGTCAATTCAAAAGCATCTTCCGAAAGGAAATGGAAGCGAGATTCTTATCGATCTCATGGAACGTTCCCGGGCGTATCTGTCGAATCACGATGTTAACAAGGTACGTATCGACCTGGAAGAAAATCCTGCAAATATGATCTGGCTATGGGGACAGGGGCATCGGCCAAAAATGCCCACATTCAAAGAACGATTTCACCTCACGGGCGCCGTCATTACTGCCGTAGATTTGATTAAGGGCATTGCTTGTTATCTGGGATGGGACATCATCCAGGTGCCTGGTGTTACCGGTTACCTTGATACGAATTATGCCAATAAGGGGCAATATGCCGTCAAGGCGCTGGAAACCAATGATGTTGTATTGGTTCATATCGAGGCTCCCGATGAGGCAGGACACGAAGGCAACGTGCATGAAAAGATATTGGCTATTGAACAAGTTGATAGCAAGATAATCGGGCCCCTTCTTGAAGCAAAAAACATATTCCGAGACCTGCGAATCCTAGTGCTTCCGGATCATTACACGCCTATTGTTAAACGGACACACACCCCTGAACCGGTTCCCTTTGTGGCTTATGGCTCCGATATAGAGAAGGGAATAGGGCTTCCGTACAGTGAAACCAATGCCCGTGCCTCCGGTCTTTATATCGAGGAGGGACATCGCCTCATCGAGCACTTTATTTCAGGTGTTTTTCGATAGACATCACTCGCCGTAAGAGGAGTGTCTTCTCTTGGAATGAAATATCCCCGTTTTCTCCCGCAGTATGAAGAAGGCTTTTGTCGGATAGGTAGTAAATGCAAAAGAAAATTGTTATTGCGAAGAGTGGAGCGACGAAGCAATCTGATATTTAAAAAGTCTTACGATTGCTTCGCTGTTGTTCGCAATGACAATAACATAATGATCTCTTTCAACAGTACAAATCGGGAGAGTACCAGAAAGAAGAGCATCGGTATCACTACAGCAATTTTACCTATGATTCAGTAAGTGACAGATATATATGTTCGGAGGGGAAGCGATTGGTGTATGGGAAGATCAGAACCAATAAGACAGAGAGCCGCCAGTGGAATCATAAGATGTACAAAAGGAGGGAGTGTGGGGTATGTTAGAAGCAGTCTCGTTCTGCACAAAGGCAAAGGCGAGAGAACTACTCATAGAGATATGCGTGAATCTCTTTTACAAAAGATGAGAGAAAAGTTGCTCTCTGATGAGAGAAACGAAAATATTTTATGCTTCAGTATCTCGTCAAACCCGTCTTTTGGCATCTGAAATTTAATGTGGGGTATCGCAACTTTCTCTTACGCGGACTGGAAAAAGTCCGAGCGGAGTTTCAACGGATGTGTATTGGTTGGAATTTAAAAAAGATGCTGAAACTGGGAATAAAGTCTGCTACGGCATAAGGTGATGCAAAGAAAACAAGCTCTCCATAGGTAGTTTCATGCAGTGTTGACCGGTTAGAAATTTGCATTTACGGTTTTGTCATACCCGAACGCTTTTATCGGGTATCCAGTGAACCCAGAACCTCCTGGATTCCCGCTAAAAACATGCGGGAATGACATCTCGAGTGCAATAAAACAAAACATGCAAATTTCTAACCGGACAACGCTGAGTTTCATGTATTTTTTCACACGAAAATACAAAATTATAATTTGGGTGGAAAAATTTTCAACGTTTCCCGACTTGTTTATAGATCGCATGTACTTTATACACAATTTCCTTTGTCTTTTATTTTCATATACTGGCTAGATTCTCGGACGGCCTGTTAAGATGCGACCCTTTTGTTCACCCGGTGTCCGAAGTCCCGTTGATAGGCTTTAGGTCGGTTTATACAGACTGTATAAACCGGAATAGGTGATTAGAGAAAAACATACAAGAGCTTTATAAGAAACTAGTTACACTACGTGATAAGAAGCACGGCAACTTCTTATATATATTGAAACAGCCTGTGTTTGCCGTTTTATACAGACTGTATAATTATTGTTAGGTGACAAAGGATCATAGACATATGGCAAGAATTACTAAAATTGATGATCTTATGTTTCCGGTTGAACTACGTCCGGTTTATACCGATCTTGAGATCAACGGAAAACAAACGAAGATCGAAGTGCCAAATAGCCGAATTGTAATCAACAACAAAACAGGTGCACCTCTTGGAGTAGTGAGCAGTAATTACAAGCTTATTAGGAATGATGAAGCAGTAAAACTCGGAGTCAAATGTTGTGCCGAGCTTTTTGGTGCAGATGAGGCGGCCAACATCGAAGTTTTCAGAGTAGATGCACCATCGACAGCCAGTTATTGCCATATCGATTTGGTACACAAAAATTACATTATGAACTTATGGGACGAAAAAAAGCAGTCTGATGTATATATTCCATACATTAGAGTAACGAATAGCTATAATACATCACGCGCATTGAGTTTTGATATTGGATTTTGCAGAAAAATTTGTCTTAACGGAGTAATTTTTGAGTCCGAAACAATAAGATTTACCTTTAGCCATATAAAGCATGAACTGAATACCGATATTTCGTTTGTCCTCGAAAGCGGAAAAATAAAAGAATTGTTTGATAAGTTTGTTTCTTATGCAAAAAAACTCAAGGACTACGTTATATCTGAAGAAGATTCTTTTCGCCTTGTTCTTATACTATTCGGGGTCAAAAATGAGGCAGAAATAGATTTTAATGACAAGAAAGAAGACAAAAATGAGTATAATGCCCTTTTAGAGGAGATTAGAAAAAAACTCAAAAAATATATCGAAGATATGGGTGCAAATGGTTATTCGCTTTTTAACGTGGTTACTGATATTGCATCACACCCAATGGAAAACCGCTATTTTCGTCGCGATATGAACTCAATGCAGAGATTGGCGGGCAATTGGATAAACTCTTTCCAAAACGAAATAGGGCAGTCAAACTTTGAGATTGCCGAGTATCTTAAATTGCTAAAAGAATCACCTAACAAGGCGCTCCACCTGACCGCCAACCGCTACGCGGCTGGCGGCAGGTGACCTTGATCGTTAGGCATGTATAGTAAATGAAATAAATAAGTTGACCTGTAATAGCCAATTTTCGTGGAATAGCTAACAATTTAATTGCGTTTACTATAAATTATAAGGGTGAAAAATCCTGTGTATTTTGAGATAATAGGAGAAATTAAGGATATCGAAATTATTGCCCTAGGGGGAAGAATACGAGATATAATGCGGATTCAGAAACAATTTGGTCATGGTCGTTGGCGTAAGCTTAAAGGTATTGGAAAAGTTCGTCTTGAAAACGGAAGGATATGTAATGCCGAGTTGCACTGGTACGAAGCACATGGTATTGGCAGAAAGAAAATGAAAATCAAGAGGTTTTTGGGTTAAAAATATGGGAAGAGAAAAGGAAAATCAGACGTTTGCGCTTTGTATAGGAAATAAAGACTGTGAGGATTTGGAAATACGCAAGATTTATCAAGCCCTTCCGGACGACGATGCCGAAAAGGAAGGATATATTAGAGTTATTGATGAATCGGGCGAAGACTATCTTTATCCCCGGTCGTATTTCATTCTTGTCCAACTACCGCGCGAAGCGCAAGAGGCGCTGATAGTAACAAAATAGATATTTGAATTTACCTAACAAGGCACTCCACCTGACCGCAATTCCGCTAACGCTCCATAGCGGCAGGTGAGTTTTGTCGTTATGCTGCAAAAAATAAACTTATAATTATAGGAAAGGACAAATAAGTATACAGAATCAGCCTCAATTCCCTTTAATAACATAGGTATTAATGTATATTTATTTAAGACGTTCAATATAGTAACCATGTTAGACTAAAACAAAGCATATTTTATGGAGGGGGGAAGGAAACATGATAAAGACCAAAGAACTTTTTGACGAAGCAGTATCGCTACTAGTCGAGATAAGGACTCAACTTGTAGATAAACTTCTCAAAAGCCTTCATCCCTTACAGAAAGAAATAGACGAATTGTGGGTAGTGGAAGCAGAAAAGAGGGTTGAAGAAATAAAAAGTGGTAAAGTAAAAACAATACCAGGCGATGAAGTATTTAAGAAAATACTGGGCAGGTAAAGTTCTTGAAATATTCTTTTCATCCTGATGCCGAAAAGGAGTTAAATGAGGCTGTCGCTTTTTATAACGAGGAAGGAGAAAGAGTCACATCTTAAATATTAAGGAATTGTTTCTTCAAATTCGTTATCTTATCACGCAGCTTTTTATTCCGCATTAGTTCGGCATTAATCTGGTTATATTTCATGGTAATCGCCGCACCTGATATACCGCCGAAAAATATACCAAGCTCCTTACCTGATACCCCGCTCAGATCTCGGGCAAGATACATGGCAATTGCCCGCACCTTGTTACTCTTGCGCCCCTTGATTTTTACTTGATCCTCGCTACACCTGAATTCATTACATACATACCGAATAATCGTTGTAATAGGTATCTTTGATTTTAATTTTTTGAGTTGGGGAATTTCTTTCTCGTCTTTCCTTGTGGAAAGAAATTTGTCTTTCACCCAGTTTACAAAACCAGTTCCACCCAGAATAAATCCTCCAAGATAGATCACATGTATTTTATACACAATTTCCTTTGTCTTTTATTTTCATATACTGGCTAGATTCTCGGACAGCCTGTTTGTTGTTGGCGTACCCAGGAAAATGTACTGCTTTCCTATTCCATGGCCACCGCCGATGAGTCTGGTACTCTTAAGTGCACCATCATCGCAGATGCCGTTACCGGGAATGTATTGCATAGGACTGGAGAGTGTAGTCGGCGAGCTTCTCCATGCTCCTCATTCAAGATCGCTTTGGCGATCATGGGATTTGATAGTGGAATTCTGCAATCACCAAGTGCGCCCCACTGGGAATTGAATCCGGAATACAATCCCTTTCAGAGAGACCTGAAATTTACGAAGGTCTATCCGGCGCTATGGCAGAGTGACTCCGTTGTATGGTTCGCCCAGCAATTGACAACTCGACTCGGGGATGCGCAATTTTCGGAGTACGTAAAGAAATTTGAGTATGGAAATCAGGACATCTCGGGTGATCCGGGAATGCACAATGGTCTGACCCGCTCCTGGTTGATGTCTTCCCTGTCCATATCCCCCAAGGAGCAGGTCCAATTTCTTTATCGCTTTATTGCGCATAAGCTGCCAGTGTCCGAAACGGCATATGAGATGACGCGTGCCACCATTCCGCAATACCAAGCAACCGGGGGATGGGTGGTGCATGGAAAGAGTGGCAGCGGCTGGCTGCATGGGAGTGATGGCAAGGAAGATGAAAGCCGGCCACAGGGCTGGTTCGTGGGTTGGGCTGAAAAGGATGGCCGACAGGTTGTCTTTGCCCGACTGGAAATAGGAAGGAAGGCATCAGATGTGCCTGGAGGAACTAAGGCGCGAGAGGAAATTCTCCCGGAGTTTCACATGCTGCTGGACGGCAAATAGCGAGCCCAGCGTACGCGAAGGAGCAGACGCGTAATTTGATAAGAAAGTGGTAAGAAAGGGGGCAAATTTTTGTTATTGATTAAAATGCCCTTTCAAAATATTCAACCCCTTTTGCCTTTTGTTTCTTTTGCTTTTTTAGCAATTGGTGCCGTATGGCAATCAGTCCACAACAAACGCGACTCACGGCTATTGCCCTACTGAAGAGGTAACTTTGAAGATTTTCAACGGTAGTCTGTTCCAGAGGCTGTAACACTCGTTTGCCTATAGAATTTCGTGTGCTATACCGCTCCGAGAAATAAGAAATATTCGTAGGCCGGAAATAGAGAGACATCTCGGTTCGAAGTTAAATGATTTCACTTGACGACAGTGATTAACAAGACGCTCAACCGGACGAGCGAAGAAATCTGCGCGCTGATTGACTCTGAGAGGACATATGTAACCGTTTGGCCCTTTTTGCTGCTGGCTTTATACCTTGTCGCTAAGCTTGAAGACACAATATTCAGCGCACATGGAACAGACTTCGTTATTTTGCGGACGTCCCTTTTCGCGGATACTTCTGGCTACGGTAGGGTCGATGCAGGTCTGAAACTGTCCCTCCCAATCTCTTTTTCTTCTGAATTGCGACATCTTTTTGTCCCACTCCCATGCCGATTTAATGCCCTTGGCAATATCGGCAGCATGGGCGGCAATTCGTGCTGCTACGACACCGCTTCTTACGTCAGCCGGGCCAGGCAGGCTTAAGTGTTCTGTTGGGGTCACATAGCAAAGGAAGTCGGCCCCTGCAGCAGCAGCAATAGCTCCACCAATGGCAGAGGTAATATGATCATATCCCGGTGCGACGTCCGTGACAATGGGTCCGAGCACATAAAAAGGTACCCCTTTGCAGAGTTCCTTTTGTAACTGGACCTGAGCAGCTACCTGATTTATGGGCACATGGCCAGGGCCTTCCACCATAACCTGCACGCCAGCATCCAGTGCCCTTTGTGCAAGCTCTGCGAGTACGTTTAACTCATACACCTGTGCACGGTCAAACGCATCTGCTAAAGCTCCGGGCCGCATGGCATCTCCCAAACTCAGGGTAACATCAAATTCTTTTGCAATAGCCAATATCTCGTCGTATTTTTCATACAGCGGGTTTTCCTGTCCGTTATGGATCATCCATTCCACCAAAAAAGTCCCGCCGCGGCTTACTACGCCGCAAATACGCTTGTTTTCTTTCAGATGCTTAAGCACTCCCTTTGTGGCACCACAATGCACGGTAATAAAATCTACGCCGTCCTCACAATGCAACCGCACCGCATCAAGCATGTCCTTTGCTGTCATGTCTACAATGGAATGTTTTTGCTGGACGCTCTTGACAGCCGCCTCATAAATGGGAACGCTTCCTATGGCAATGGAGGTTGCTTCGAGAATCTTTTTCCGTATCGTTCGTAAATCGCCGCCGGTGCTCAGATCCATTACGGCGTCAGCCCCTGCTTCTTCGGCTGCCCGTAATTTATCCATCTCGCTGGCGATATTGGCATAATCGGCTGATGTGCCGATATTTGCATTAACCTTGGTCCTAAGTCCTGCTCCAATACCGCAGACCTTTGTGGCCGTACGCTTATGGTTTGCAGGAATGACAATCTTCCCCTCGGCAATTCGTTCTCTGATATACTCAGGCTCAAGGCCTTCATCTGCAGCAATCCGCTTCATTTCAGGCGTAATGGTATTTTGTCTGGCCAATTGTAGCTGTGTCATCTTTTTCATCTGAATTTCCCTGATCATCTCTCTCCGTTCCTAATTAAAAAGGCAGAAAGGTAGGTTCTGTTGTTTCTCTCTTTTTGGTGGTGGTAGTCAAAGAATACTTTTATGCTTTTGAGTCAGTTAAAGGCTCCCGGATATTGACCCGGCGTGCGGCTCCTCTCTCAGCCAGCGCATAAAGCCGCGCCAACTCATTATCCGTTAATTTTCGATATCTGCCGATTTTTAGACTTGGATCATATAAATTGCCGATTTTTATCCGGCGCAGGATGCGCACCTTATAATTACAGTCAACAAGCATACGCCGGATCTCCCGGTTTTTACCTTCCTTCAGCACCATTTCAAACCTGCTTCTGTGCCTGCCTCTGCGCACATTGCGAACTCGTACGGGTTGTGTCTTGCCAAAGGAAAGCCAAATACCAGACTCCAGGGCCTCAATTGCCGTATCCGTCAGGTATCCATCCACCTCTACAAAATAGGTTTTATTCACCTCGTGCTTCGGATGAGATAGTTTGTTTGCAAGGTCACCGTCATTGGTTACAATAATCAGCCCTTCGCTCTCCTTGTCCAGTCTGCCTATGGTATATATCCTCTGAGTTACATTTTTAATAATATCGATCGCCTTTAACCGTTCCAGCTCGTCACGATTTGTACACACATAACCTTTCGGTTTGTTCAGTAAAAAATAGATCTTGCGCTGTTTTCGTATCAAGGTGCCATCACAACGGATATCGGCTGTATCTCCATCGACCGTTATACCTGGGGTTATAACACGTTTTCCGTTGACGGTTACTCTTCCTGACGCAATAATTCTCTCACATTCACGGCGGGAGCCTAATCCAGCTTCTGCCAGTATTTTCTGTAAACGTTCCGGCATGAGTCCTAGTTTTTTACCTTTCGCTTTGCATCACGCAGCATTTCCTGGGCTTGTTTCCGGGTGATGTCCGTTTTTTCACTTCCCCGGATCATTTCGGCAATTTCTTCAAGCCGGGATTTGCCTGATAAGTTTTCAATAGTTGAATAAGTCTTGCCATTTTTTACTACTTTGTGAACCTTCCATTGTTCATCCGCGTAGCTGGCAATCTGAGGGAGGTGGGTAATGCATATTACCTGGTGTGACCTGGCAATACTGCTCAACTTTTCTCCAATTACCTCTCCCATTCTTCCTCCTATGTTAGCGTCAATCTCATCAAAAACCAATACCGGCGTCTTGTCTGCTTTAGCCAGTTGGTGTTTGAGCGCCAGCATGACCCGTGAGATTTCCCCACCTGAGGCAATCTTTTTCAACGGCTTTAAATCCTCGCCTGGATTGGGTGAGATGAGAAAATCCACCTGGTCAAAACCGTGTCTCTTTGCATCGGAAACCAGTGGATCGTTATGGTTATGTAAAAAAGACGATGTAAGCTGAACGGAAAACCGGCCGTGGGGGATACCAAGGTCGTGTAGCTCTTTATTAATGAGTGGCGTTAGTTGCTCTGCTGTGGAAAGGCGTTTTCTGGTTAATTCGCTACCTTTCTGTTTCAGATCATTCGCAAGTTTTTGTATTTCCTCGTCCAGATTCCCGGCTACGGCACCTTCCTCCGAAAGGAGCTTTAGTTTTTCTGATGCTTCATCACGATAGGACAAAATTTCTTCGATCGTACTTCCATATTTAGAGCTTAACTTTCTGGTCATGTTTAAACGTTCTTCAATAATCTCAAGCCTTTGCGGGTCGTAATTGAATCCGTCCCGGTATTTCCCCAAAGAAAAAGCCATGTCTTCCATCAGATACGCAGATTGCGTGGAATCATCGAATATTTTTTGCAGGGTATCGTCAAGCTTTGCAATCGATTGTAATTCGCGCCTGACAGATTTTAACCTTTCCAGAATAGCATCTGAAGACTCATAAAGCTGGGAATAGCATGAGGAGATCGTGCTGTAAATTTTTTCGGCGTTACTTAAAAGAGTCTTTTCCTTTTCAAGTTCTTCTGCCTCGCCGGCTTTAAGTTGTGCTTTATCAATCTCATCGATTTGAAAGGCATATAGATCCCGCTTTTGCTCTCGTTCCAATTGATTGCTTTTCAAGGTATCTCTCAGGATGGTCTTTTCCGTGAACTGCTGATAAATATCGGCAAATTGTTCACGCAACGGGGATATCCCTCCAAAATCGTCCAGAATGTAAAGTTGGTTTATGCCATGCAATAAGGTTTCATGTTCGTGCTGACCGTGAATGTTGATCAGGATTTCTCCGATTTCTTTCAGCATGGATACCGTGATCGGAAAATCGTTGAGGCGGCACCTGCTTCGGCCGTTTGTATCAATGCTCCTTTGGAGCAGAAGTTCTTCTTCTATAGTGTTGTTATCTGATATCTTTTTAATCTGCTTCAAAAGACTTCCATCGGTAATGGAAAATTTACCGATAACCGTTGCCTCCTCTTTACCACTCCGTACGAGATCTGCGGTTGCCCGACCACCAATGATGAAATTCAGAGCCCCGATTACCATGGATTTTCCTACACCTGTTGCCCCGCTAAATACGTTCAGCCGTTCGCAAAGGGTGATGGTGACTTTGTCAATCAATACAAAATTCGATATGTATAACTCCTGCAGCATGGTTATTTTTTGCCATTATCTGCAAATGAATAAAATGGCAATTCAGTTTTTATTGTATCTTGGATCCTGGCTTTATATCCTTTTCCGTTGTAAGGATTACCACCTGACTCCCGTCTTTTGCTGCCAGCAACATTCCCTGACTTTCCACGCCCCGCAGAGTTGCGGGCGCCAGGTTATTAACAATAACAATTTTTTTCCCGACCAGTTCTTCTGGCTGGTAAGCACTTCTAATCCCGGCAACAATCTGCCTGCCTTCCATGCCGTCACCTGCATCTATCTTCAGTATCAGGAGTTTGTCTGCGTTTGGATGGGGCTCTGCGTGTTTTATCTCAGCTACCCGCAGATCTATTTTTAAAAAATCGTCTAGTGAGATCATTGTCAACCTTTCGTAAAGTGGGAAAAATAAACAGGCCTTGTCTGCGCATCTTATTTATTAGCATTACCCTATTTTGTCAACTAACAGGATTGTAGTAAGGTACAAAAAGGCACATTTATTTTTTTATAAATATACCCATTTTTGGAAAATGTGTCAATGAATTAAAGACTACAGATTCGCGCAGGAGAAATTCCGCTAATAATCGTTTTAGAAAAAAACTAAACTATAGGGAAAAGGAGAACAGATGTTTGTTACCCTATGCACAAATGGTGTCGCAATCGATTTGCCTGTCAATTTCGGGCTGGATTAACGCAAAGCAGTTGAGATACAACCCTCAGGATATTTCGCAAGTCGCTGCCCGAGGTATTGAGGAATTTTATCCAGAAGGCGCTGGTAGAATTTTGGAGAATGCAGGATGAGGATTTCCCGGAAGCCATTCTCATACAACGAATGCGGGAATGACAAGGAGTTTGTCCGGAATATGAGGTGTGAAAAAATCTACGATTTTTGCTAGAGGTAGTTTTTTGTTTGGCAAGGCCTTCTCATGGGAAGAGGCCCTGTAATGCTATTCTTTATTGGCGACCGATAGTCCAAGAATATCGCTTGCCATTATCTTTGCGATGATCTCGTTACCTGATTCGCCAGGATGACACCAGTCTATGTACATAGGTTGCCGTACATCTGCAAATACAAGGCTGAGATCGTGAAATGAGCCCTTATATTTTTCAGCGAGTTCGCTCCTATGTACGGCTTCATATGTCTGGCCGACAAACTGCCCGATGGCTTGCATCTCCGCTCGTTTTCCAAGCTCGTAGGCTGCTGTCAATTGTGTTTTCTGAAATATTGTGGGTTGCCAGTAAAAGAGGCATTTAAAATGATATCGTTCGCTTAGAGCATTTACAATATCTATATTGCTTCTATATATGGCGAGTAAATCTTGAACAAGCGCCTCGTTTTCTGGAGTGGGAATGTCGAAGGATAAAGATTCGGCGGTTACTGCTTTTGGGTACCGAAAACCTAACCTTTCGAGAAGTGTCTTTGCAAAGCGAACGGTAGAGAGTTTCTTCGCTATGGCCTGGAGATCCATTTTTTCCCGCCGTGTAAACATGCCCGGCTGTGAGAGGTCGAACTCCTCCTCACGATGATGTTCATTTTGTGGAAGCCCGGCCACGTGTTGCTGATAAGCGGAGAACATATCGTTAACACCGTCATAGAAGATTACAAGGTCAGGTAGTTTACCTTTCTGCAATTGTAGCAGGAACGTAATGACTTCCTGTGTGCTCACGTATCCGGTTTCGCCGAAATTCGTAACTTCGGCAGCGATGCCCTTTTGACGGAGTTCTTTTGCAATGATGGAAGGAATGGTGAAAGCGTCTCGCGCCCCCTCGCCCCACATGGTAGAACCACCAAACATGAAGATTTTTACCGGAGTCCGCGACCCTTGTGGCATTGTCTCTGTCGAGACAGTAGCTCTAATGCCGTTGTCATCGATGTTTATATAGTTTCCATGGTACGGTGGTCGTCGCCAATAAACATATGGCCTCCACCGAACAACTCCCGAGTTGTGGAACTCCTGCCAGTAATTGGCCACCCAAGTTGCATCCGAATGAGTATCCGCTGTGATGCGGCAATCAGCGGTTGATGGGACAGGGGTTCTCAACCGATCTCTGATAAAAAAACTAAGGAAAGACTACTTTCAAACAAACAAAATAGAATTATCGTGATGCCGATCATCAACCAGGCATCTTTAATCAGTTTGCCTATCTTATCGACCTTTATCATGCTTCCTTTTGCAAATACACATCTTTAAGCCATACGTACAATTCTATATAACATATGACAAAGTAATGTTTTGTGACTTATTTCGTGCTTTTTAAGACATTGCTTATTACAAACCTTCAACCGGCCTCTTCGCTTATATCAGGAAAAATATCTTTTTACAAAATTTTTTACTTCGAAGGGCTTATTTCTTTGTCTTTTGTTTTGCTTTTGCACTGGGTTTTGAAGATGTCTTTGATTTTGTCTTTACATCTGTTTTGTCCGTGGATCTTTCTTTTCCCATGAGGATCTGCTCTGCTATTTCGCTGTCGGCATCCATGATGTATTTTAAACCGGTTACTTCTGCCGCTTCGCGAGTCAGGGTGACGACATCGTCACGAGTTAAATGTTTTAGTCCAAATTTTCTTGAACCGCACATTAACTGCTGTAACCCTTGTGATAATCGCTGGTAATACGAATAAACTCCCAATGCCCCTGGCGGTACTTCCCGGCCGTCAGAACAGAACAATCTTTTGGCTTTGGATGCTAAAACAAAGATTTCATCCATTGTCCTGCCATAGGGTTCTATTGTTTTATCAATGGAATTCTTATTGACCTGATCGGCGACCAATTTACCAACATGTGCCGCACACAACGGGGCGCGCGCCATTCCAACTGCTTTGACATAGGGAGCGCCAAGCGCCATAGCCTTAAAGATATCATCCTCAAACGCAAACCCTCCGGCAAGGATAACATCCGGAACGTGCTGACCCTTTGACGCTAATGTATGGATATACTTATACGTGAGGGAAGCCAGATATAGCGTAGGTACACCCCATTCGTTCATCATGTGCCATGGGCTCATCCCGGTTCCACCGCCAGCCCCATCGACAGTCAAAACATCAACTCCGGCGATTGAACAGTAACGTACCGCCCTGGCAAGGTCGGCCGGTCGATAAGCACCTGTCTTCAGGAAGACATATTTTGCACCGGCCTTTCTTAAATTTTCAACACGCTTTACAAACCCTTCTTCGTTGACCATTCCTACCCTGGAGTGTCTTTCAAATTCTTTAAACGCCTTGCCGAAGACGGAGGCCACATTGTTATCATACGGGTCAGGAAGCACGATATAACCACGGTCGCGTAACAATCTTGCTTTTTCAAGGGTATTGATCTTAACCTCCCCCCCAATATCCTTGGCGCCCTGCCCCCATTTCATTTCCACGGCTTGCACACCTAATTTGTTTATGCCATATTCAAGGACGCCCAATCTGCTATCTTCAACATTTTCCTGCATTACAATAACACCGTACCCGTCCTTTTGCCATTCCTGAAAGGTTTTTACGCGGGATTCGATATCAGGGCAGTGGATTATTTTTCTGTTCTCTAACCTGGTTTTGACGTCCATGCCGCCTACATTTTCGCCAATCGTTAGTCCTGTCCCGGAAATTGCAGAACCGATAGCCAACCCATCCCAATGTGTTTTGGCAATGTTCGTCGAACCCAAACCCGGAATTACGATTGGTAATCTTAACTTAATCCCCTTATCCTTTCCCAACCTTGCTTCCGTGTTTACATTTTCAAAAATTGCCTTGTCGCTGTCGGCTTCAATTCCCACAGCCCCAACCGTTGTTCCCATGATATTTAAATGGGAAAAATCCAGCGGATATTCTTTATCTGCTCCAGCAGTAATTGTTCCAAAGGGTTGCGGATATAAATTTTCAGTTGCTCTAAAGGCAGATTTTCCAATCTCGCATAAACCCGGACACTCATCTACACAAACCGAACACATACCGCTGGCGGGAGTTCGGTCATTCGGTGTTCTGTTTTTTGTACGTGTTGCTGCTGACGCGTTTGGCTTTGAAAAAGACATTTTCAAACCTCTTTCTTAAATGAATGAAATTTATCAAACTTACTGATACAGAAATATAGTCTCCTATACCCGCAATGTAAACTTTGGATATATACAACTTTTCAAATTTACTGTCAATACAATTCTCTTTGAGAAATAAGAACGTTATGTATGGTGAAGCATATTAAGTGCCAAAAAATGAAACAGGTTCTTCTTTTGTAGAAAATTTCCTTTCGTAATGTTGTATCCTGCTTAAATTGCATTGAGTTGTGGTAATAAAGAATTATAATTTGTTTGTAAACAAAAAAACGAAAATATATAATGCTGCGATAAAAGGTAAGGATGTAAAGTAGCATGTTGGCTGAAAAAAACCTCTGAAACAAAAACTCGGAGTGAATATTCGCTGCGGTTCGACGCATCATAACAAGGGGGGTAATGAAATGTGAAGACTAAGTTAAAAGCCGTGATACATAATCAAAATAAGGATTTCGTGAAAGAGAAGGTCGAAACAATTAAAAGGGAAGTGGGAAAGGTTATTGTCGGCCAGGAAGAGCTGATAGAGGGTATCATTATTGCTCTGCTTTCAGACGGCCATATCCTCCTGGAAGGGTATCCCGGACTTGGAAAGACTGTTACGGTAAAAACCATTGCCCGGATATTGGATGCAAAATTCCAAAGAGTGCAGTTTACCCCCGATCTTATTCCCGGTGATATCACCGGATTTGAAATGTGGGATATGGAAACAAGAAAAAGCAAAGTGCAAAAAGGTCCCGTTTTTACCAATCTCTTACTTGCCGATGAAATTAATCGTGCGCCAGCAAAGGTGCAGAGCGCCTTGCTTGAGGCTATGCAGGAAAAGCAGGTTACTATTGGCAGAGAGACCTATCCTCTGGAAAAGATATTTCTGGTACTGGCGACACAAAATCCGATTGAGATTTCGGGGACATATCTGTTGCCTGAGGCGGAAATAGACCGGTTTATGTTCAAACTGAAAATTCATTATCCACCCTACGGAAACGAAAGAGAAATCACAGAAAGGCAAATTCGGGATGAGGAAAAAGAGTTAGAGGTTGTTTTATCTCCGAAAGAGATACTCTCCTTTAGGCATACGATCTCCGAATGGCTGCCTTTGCATGAGAACTCGGCTACTATAAAATATATTACTCGTTTAGTCAGAGCAACGAGGCCTGAAGAAAGCAGCGGAACGTTAAAAAATCTTGTAATGTATGGTGCATCACCCAGGGCATCCATTGCCTTAGCACGAGCATCCCGTGTGTATGCCTTCATTCATGGGGAAGATATGGTATTGCCAGAACATATTCATGCAATGGCTTATCCTGTTTTGCGGCACAGAATTATCCTTACCCATGAGGCTGAATCTCAGGGTATTGATTCCGATGAGATTATTAAAAATATTCTGCATGAGGTACCCATTTTGGAATAAACCGGATGAAGAAGAGGATACGGCTTACTTTGCAACGGTTGATAGGGAACCTCTTTGCGGGAACATTTTCCAGTTATATGAATGCACTCCATGGTTTGGAATTTGACGGGATCCGGCAATATCAAGCGGGAGACGATTGCAAAGCCATTGACTGGAAGTCGACGGTAAAGACAGGAAAACTTCATGTACGCATGAAATTTGTGGATAAACGGGCAACTATCATCTTTGTGGTAGACAAAAGCCGGTCAGAGAACTTCGGGTCTTTTATCCTCACAAAAGAGGAGGTTCAATCAGCCATCCTTTTCACTCTTGTTCGCGCAGCTTCGGAAGCCGGCAATGAAGTGGGCTTCCTTACCTTTGCCGACAGGGTAGAAAACTTTATTCAACCAAAAGTTGGCGAGAAAGAGGCGCTGATCAATGCAAAAAATATATCCCAGGAGCGGACTTCGGGCAGTTGCACAGATCTCCACGCAGCATTTACTTTTTTGAATGAAAAGATTCTCCATCCAGCCCTCGTATTTATTTTGTCAGATTTCTTGGCGCCCTACAATTACGAGCAATCGCTGAAGACGCTTTCCCTGCTTCATGAGGTGGTCCCCGTGATTGTCTCAGACAGAATGGAAACTGCTTTACCTCAGTCAAATGGTTTTTTCATGGCGCAAGACATGGAGACAGGCAGCACAAAACTGCTGGACATTTCAGCAGCGCAAGCAGAATCTTTGCCTTACATAAATCTATTGAAAAAATTGAATATCGACTATATCTCATTACTTACGGATGAAAATGAGGAAATATGGACAAAAAAGATCTCTGAGTTTTTTGATAAAAGGATCCGGAGAGGGAGAAGGAGGAGAAGATGAAATATATCGGGATCGTTGTATGGGTGGGTATTATCACCGCTGTTTTTCTGGAACAGAGTTTCTTTTTTGCATATGCACAGGAACAACCCCAAATACAAGTCCCATCAGAGCAGAAGGCTGAATTTGCCCTGGCAGATCAACCGCTTGAGATATGGACTTTCATTAATGATTACCGGATTATTACCGGAAAGACGTTGTATTTAACGGTTCAGGTTATGTGGAAGTTGGGGGTAACGGTTGATCTGGAAGGGATAGACAGGGTCAACCTTTCGCCATTCGTGATAGAAGATGTAACCCTTGGAGAACGCCAAATCTTCGACAATGAACATGATTATGCCGTCATTACCTATGCCCTGTCTTTGCCTTCAGACATCAAGGCAGGGATTTATTCAATTCCCTCCTTTTCTCTTTCATACCGGAACGAGGTTGATAAGACCGAAGGCATTGCAACCTCTGCACCTATTGCCATTAAAAAGGTGGCTATTCTTATGGAAGGCAAGGTGGATAGAGATGTCATTGCCATTGGCGATCATATTACCTATACCCTTACCATACGGCATGAAAAAAATATAAAACTTTTGCGGGAAAGCATTGAAAAACTGAATTTTTCCCCGTTTGAAGTTTTACACAGGAATATAAAAGAAAGTACGGAAAAGACGATAGAGAAGGTACTCATAACCTATACGCTTTCCGTGTATGAATTAGGCGGGAAAAAAATGACTTCTGAAATCCCTGCGCTAACGGCTTTGTATTACGGAGAGTCGTCTTCTCAAACCGATAAGTCGAAAGGCGATGGGGCGCTTATCGAAACACATGAAGTGAAGACTACCCCTATTCCCATTATTATAAATAGCCTGCTCAAGACGGTAGACGTGCCTTTAGAAGGAATCAAGGGTCCGATGTCCTATTCAGGAAAACACTCCTTTTTTCATGGATATTTACCTATGAGTATAGGCATTATTTTGTTTGTCTTTTTGGGGATAACGGGATTGCGTTCACTCGCGGGAAAACTGTCTCCCGCATTGCCAAAACCTGTGGTCGAAACTCCGCAGATCGCCATGGAGAAGCTGAAAAGCGTCCTGGCAGCATTTCAATTTACCGACGATGATACACTCAACCGGCATATGATTCACAATATCAACAAGTCCCTGCGGACGTATGTGGGCATGCTTATTGGCATTTCAAATGAAAGGGCACAGTCTGCCACGACATCGGATTTCCTGAAATACGACACCCAAAGGCAACTTCCGGAACAAATTTCAACGATCATTCAGGCCGTGTTAAAACAGCTCGATGAGCTGATTTTTGGAAGACATCTTGGAAAAGAGTCTGTAGATAAAGTGCTGCAGGGCGTAAAAGAAATTATCGAAAGGACCGGTCTTAAGATTTCTTAAATTCTCTTACGTTTAACTACGCTTTTAACTATTTTAACATACGATGAAACCCACCCCTGATCCCTTGTTCAGAGGGAGGGTGTATATAAGACAGTAACAAAAAACTTAGAAATTCCTGGGCGTTAAATATAGCAAACCTGATGGTAGGTGCTGATATATGACCTTTGCAAACCCCTTACTTCTTCTCATCCTCGTTCCTTTTGGTTTTTTGTGTCTCTTTTGGCGTGAAAAGAAGTTTCTTGGATATTCCAGCCTTTTCTGCGTTAAAGAACCCGCGGGGTTCAGGAAAACGGTAGCCCGTCTCAATAAGCCCGTATTTTTTGGTGCCGTATTTTTTGCAGTTGTTGCCATTGCACACCCTCAGACAAGGTATTATCAGGAGGAAACCACCCTTCAGGGCCGGGAGATCGTTCTTGCTGTAGATACCTCCTTCAGTATGACAGGAACAGCTATTGAAACGATCAAAAAGATCGTCGGGGATTTCATAAAAAAGCGGCCAAATGATCTCATAGGTATTACCATCTTCGGCACAGATGCCGCCCTCATTGTTATGCCCACGATGGAAACTCAACTGCTGGAGAAATCTCTGGAGCGTGTACAGGCTTCTCAGGTTGGTTATCAGACATCTATTGGAGAAGGTCTTTTTACTTCTCTTGCAGCGCTATTTGAAAAAGAGATGGGAAAGCAATTTACGATAAAAGAATTGAGAAACAGCATTAATAAAGAATACCTTTCCGATTATGCCATATCCTTTGTCAAAGAGATGGAAAAGAGGCAGGCACTCAAAAACAAGCTCATTGTTCTTTTTACCGATGGGATATACAATATTGGCATTTCGCCCACACGACCGCTGCGTTTGTTGAAAAGAATGGGAATAAAGGCATATGTCGTAGCAGTTAAGGCTTCTGATGTTACAGGTGTTGACCCGGAGGTTGCAGCCCAACATATTGAGGAATTAAAAGAAGCAGTCGAGTCAACGGGGGGGAGGTATTACCATGCAGAAAATTTTGAGGAGGTTGCAAAATTTTATAACGAGATCGACTCTATGGAAAAAGACAAAATTATCATAGAAACGGTGACAAAGAGAAAAGACCTTTATCTGTATCCCACCTTCGCAAGTATTGTGCTTCTCTTGGCTGCTATTTTCATAGAACATGTCTGGATAAGAATACCGTAACGCAGTAAAGCCACAACCAGATCCTCCTATCGTACGACGGATCCTTCGGCAGACTCTGGATGTTACGCCGTGCATGGTGATACCATAGAACGTCTCGGTAAAGAATACCTTTTATTTTTTTTCGCATAAAGACGCCGGGTTGCTCATGCTTATTGCCAATCGCCATTTTTATTCTTAGTGACCTTTGCCTTTGTATAATTGCCTCTGTTAACGCCTTCCTGTAATATCCTCCTTCTCAGGAGAATGGACATGGCTTTTACGCTTCGTTCAGGAGAGGGATAGACGGGAAACTCGCGATCTTCAAAGAGCTGTTTGATCCTGAGGGTAAATGCTCCGCCCACCGTGCATATAACGGCTGGCTTTCCTGACCGTTTCATCGTATCCGTGATGAGATCCACCACCTTTGCCGTCATACCTTGTGGCGCCATAAGCGGTATAATAATGGCCGCGTCATATTCATCGCTCTCCAGCATGCACGCGGTTAATGCCATGTGATAATCCCGGTCGCATGCGCTTCCGGTTAAATCAACGGGATTGCTAACGACATAGAATGCTGATAAATTGCTGCGGAGTCTCTCCTTTAACTGCGTAGATGGAATCGGGACTTCGAGTCCACTCTCTGAGCAGTGGTCAGCCACAATGACACCAAAGCCGCCGCCGTTGGTGACAATGAGGATACGGTTCCCCTTGGGCGGGCTCTGCATGGACAGGGCCTTAACACCATCGATAAATTCCTCCAGACCGTTCGCCTCAATAATCCCGGATTTCAGGAATGCAGCCCTGTAGATTGCGTAGTTGCCTGCAATAGCACCCGTGTGTGATCTGGCGGCGGCGATACCGGCTGCGCCCTTCCCAACCTTGAGAGCAATAATAGGCTTTTTTTCCGAACACGACTTGGCAGCCTCGATAAACTTCCTCCCATGATCAACCGATTCCATATAAATAGCAATTACCCTGGTATGGATATCATTCTGTAAAAATGGCAAGAGGGTAGATTCCCCGACGTCGAGTCTGTTTCCATAGTTTACCATTTTTGCTATGCCCAACCCTTCCTGCGACGCCAGGTCCAGCAAGGCAATAGCGAAGGCGCCGCTTTGTGAGAGAATTGACAGGGATCCTTTTTTGGGGTAGCTTACCCGCTCCCATGACAGAAATGAAGTGGTAAAATTCGCATAATTGTCCAAAACGCCCAAGCAGTTGGGCCCAAGGATTCGTATGCCATTTTCACATGCAACGCGTTTAATGTGTTCCTCCATTTCAATGCCTTCCACACCCATTTCCCGAAAACCAGCGCTGATAATGATAGCGTGACGAATTTGTTTCTGTGCCTGTTGCCGCACTACCTCCAGCACGAAAGACGCGGGGATGGCTATAACGGTTAATGCTACTTCATTCGGGATGTCCAGGATCGAGGGAAAACAAGGTAAACCAAAGATTGTCTTATATTTTGGGTTTACCGGATATATCTTGCCTTGAAAACCCATGTCGAGGAGATTTTTCAGGATAATACCAGGCAAGCTGCCCGGTTTTTCCGTAGCGCCTACGATGGCAACTGATGAGGGATTGAAGAAAACTTCCATATACGTTTGTCCTTCCATCTTTGCTAAAACGATGAAAACCACAGATCTTTCAGATGACGCAGATAACCAAAAATCGTAATAATCCAGTAGAGGCAATGCATCTGAAATAGCCGGTTATATGAGCGCGCATTCCAAATTGGGCAAATGCTTGGTACCTACCCTTTCAAAAAAGTGGAATTCTAACCACGGAATTTTATACTCAGCAGAGGAAGACGGTAATGGAGAAGCTTCTTGAACATTATCATAACAAAATCGCCGGGCGCTTTCAACGTTTGATCGTATGATATTCTCATGGCATATTTTGCCATTTTTTCAAAAAGGGATTTGGATTTTAATGGTCTGTCTCAAACTCAAAAAGAAAGAGTTCCTATTGCTTCCTAAAAAAGAGGTTTCTGCGAGGTAATACGTTAACAACAAAACAAACTTGACTATATCAAAGATATAAAGTAATATCACACCGGAATTGATTCGATTGCTCGAAATCCCGGGAACAATGTGCGAATGGGGATTTCTGTGAAGTCTTACCCCCGAACCGAAGGGACAGAGAAAAACAATCTCTGCGTTGAGACAGAGCGATTGTGTAAAGCGAAAGCTATCTCCCTGGCCTTCGACCGGATATGTCGTACATTGTCACCGTTGTGAACGACGACAATTGTTTTATTGGTGGTAGATGCGGTCACTTAACAGCGGGTGCCGGTTGGTGCGAACGTTGGGCTGCATATAGTGTCGGCTCATGGATACAACGCGTACAATCAAGCTTGTTGCCATGTTTGAGGCGTTGAAAGGTCTTGTGGCCTTGTCCGCCGCATCTGGCGTCCTGATGCTGATTCACAAAGATTTGCATACACTGGCGATACGTCTGGTTGAGCATGCGCATCTCAATCCTGCATCCAAATTTCCCAACATCTTTATCATAGCGGCCGGTCATTTGCAGAATGGTCGGTTGTTGCTGTTAGCAGTAGGGGCTGCCGCTTACTCGGCAATCCGAATAGTTGAAGCGTATGGCTTGTTCTATGGCAGGATTTGGGCGGAACTGTTTGCCGCAATAAGCGGTGCAGTCTATATCCCGTTTGAAATTGTGGCGTTAATCAGGCATGCTGGTTGGACAAGTTTGGGGGCATTATTGGCTAATGCAGTCGTGGTTTACATCATAGTTAATGCCATGGAGCGCGGACGCAGTGTCAATATCGGCAGACGACCTAACTAATTGCTGTGGGTGATTGGCCTTGACGGTTGTGCCTGATCGCTACCATTGGATGCATCCCCCCAGGGGAGTTCATAATATCCTGAGTATCGGGGATACCTGGCAGCCAGGAACGTCTTGCGACGTGTCTGAAAGGCGCATTACCCAACTAAATCTTGGGGTGATGAACACGGCTCTGACCGGATGGTTACTTTGCTAGCATTCTGCGTCTTAGTGGACGCTGGAGATTGTTCAAGTTATGTCTTCGGTTACAGGGTGGCACGGACAAACTTGTTTGTTCATGCCACCCTGTAACCGCTTAAATAAAATTTAATAAGGAGGATTAATATGTCAACCCACATTCGTAACCCGCTCTTGGATCTTTGGTGGCTGCTTCTGCTGCAAGGCATCTCAGCCTTAGTTTTGGGGCTTCTGCTCCTGACTCAACCCGTCAGCACCGTTGAAGTCATCGTCATTTTTACCGGAGCATACTGGCTCGTCAGCGGGATTTTTGCCATCATTCGCATATTCACTGCGGCGGGGCGGGCGCACTGGGGCTGGTCACTGCTTATTGGCATAATTGGTATTCTCGCTGGCATCTTTGTGCTGAGAAACCCTCTGGTTAGCATTGTGCTTCTGCCCGAAGTGTTGGTAATTGTGATTGCTATTCAAGGAATCCTGATTGGTATTTTCGATGTCGTTCGCGGCTTTCAAGGCGATGGTCTGGGCGCGTATGTTCTTGGCGTTATGAACATCCTGATTGGCTTGTGGTTGTGGTTCAATCCGCTTGTTGCGGCCATATCGCTGCCGTTTGTGTTAGGTATCTTTGGCTTGGCCGGCGGCGGCTTCCTCATTTATTATGCCTTCCAGATGCGCAAACAGATACGCTGATTCATACCAGAGAAAGGTGAAAATATAGGGGGGAGGTTATCGATAATGGCCAATTTTGATAAATTTTGGATGGATTCTTTAAGGCTAAACCTATTGCGTATTCGCGTTACATAAAATCGTGAATTAGTCTGTTCAGTTTTTCCTGATTACCAAACGACTTCGTCATCCAAAGCATCCAGACTTTTTTCTTGTGCCGCCCAAAGAATTTTTTAAAGGCGAATTATCTTCAAACCTTGCTTTTGAACCGTATAAAAGTCTCTTTGGTTTTTTCATCAACCGTGACGTGAAAATTTTTACTAAGGTGCCTTTTTTGCCTCACCAGTGATGCCCTTAAAAAAGAAGGACATATTGTAGAAGTAAGCACGATCACTACAACAATTGAGGAAAATACAGCATCATTCAGTATTCCCATATCTCTGGCAATTCCAGACACAATTAATGTCCCATCCATCTTCATTACCATTGCTAAACCTACCGCCAGACGATTGATATTGTTCTCGATCGGGCAAACACTGCAAAACATCTTCCCTATAACGGCAGCGCCTGTTATTGCAAAAATAAGCGGAATTGCTTCTCTGTTTAAAAAACTGGTCAGATCTACCTGTGCACCTACCCGAACAAAAAGAATTGGCACAAGGAGCATATAAAATGGCCTTATAAACGATTCAATGGTACGATGCTCCTCATCATCGGAACTCCTCAACTTCACATTGCGCAGGAATAAACCCGCAACAAACGCACCCATTATTGTGTGAAGTCCTACAGATCCAAACATAAAGGCTAATAAAAGGGATAAAACCACCACAATAGGTATGTTCGCACCCTCCGTCATCCTTTTTGTGAGGAAGTTTCCAAATTTCTCACCATATTTTAATATCAGTATCCCGCTGAGTATCAGTAAAGCGATTGCTGTACCAAAACTGGCTGTCATGCCTATCAGAGAAACCCCGCCACTAACCGCAAATCCACTGACAACACCGAAAGTTAAAAACACAATAATATCGGTAAGAACCGTTGCTCCGGTTATTACCCTGCCTTCCAGTGAATTTATAGCCTTTAATTCCTTCAAAACTGCAAGTTTTAAACCAGTGGCTGTATTACAAAGAATGATTGCCAAAATAAGTTTTGTACCAACGGAAGCATCCGGAAGAAAAAAATGTCCAACCATAAGTCCCAGGCCAGCTGGGGCTATTATACCGCCTAAACATACCAGGAGAGAAGAAGTCCCCACCTGCAACAATGCCCTGAGATCAACATGGAGTCCGACTGTGAAAAGAAGTATCAACGTTCCGAAATATGAAATCATCTTTAGGAAGGGCATTGTCTTTAAAAAGTGAAAAAAATCCCATCCTGTAAAGGTGAAAATGTTACCCAAAATTATTCCGATCATCAAATTTCCCACCACTTCAGAAAATTTCACCATACGTGCCAGATAACCGCCAATTTTTGCAGCAATAAGGGTAATAGCAACTGCAAGGATCACATTATGTGTTGGGTCTTTATGCCATATGTCCCACGGAGATTTTATATCTTTCGCCTCGTCTGGCAGGGATTTCCCGCCGGCAATAATTTCATTATGAAATTCCGGTGTGGTGGTAACAATGGGTGCGTTTTCTTTTTTTTCCGCTTCTTGAACGATCTCTGAACGGGTAGGCATTGGCTGGAGTTCTTTGGTAGTCAGAGAATCCTCTTGTTGGCCATTTTCTTCTCTTGCCTCTGAGGAAGGAAGTTCTTTTCCTGTAAGAGACTGGAGCGGTTCGTTACCTTCTTTGTATGTCCGGATTGCGCCTTCCGCAATATCAGGAAGTTGCCGTTCAGCAGCAGACGTGGTTTCAGAACCAGGTATCGTTGGTAATAAATGGGCATCCACTTTCTGATTTTCATCAGAGACTTTGTTCTCCGGGACCACGAAATGGTAATCTTCGTTCGCAACAAATCCTTTCTGAATATCTTTTTCCTTCGTTATCGTGGGAACTGGGAGAATTTTTTCATCGGTAGCAGTTGAGGGAACGTCCTTCTCCGCGACGATAGGCTGGTGACCATTGTCAGGTAATTTATCCGATAGATATTCTTCCTTTTCGGTAAGAAGCCGGGGAAGTCCATTAGTTTTTTGGTGTACTCGGATTACATCTTCTTTATCGTCAGGAAGTTGTCGTTCGGCAGTAGGCGTGGTTTCAGAACCCGGTATCGTTGATAATAAATGGGCATCCACTTTTTGATTTTCATCAGAGACTTTGTTCTCCGGGACCACGGAATGGTAATCTTCATCCGCAACAAGTCCTTTCTGAATGCCTTTTTCCTTTGTTATCATGGGAACAGAGAGAATTTTTTCATCTGTAACGGCTAAGGGCGTTTCCTTCTCCGTGACAACTGGCAGATGCTCATTATCCGGTAATTTCTCCGTCAGGCATTCTCGCTTTGTAGTCTCTAGATATTTCGTTAAATAGTTCTTTGGAGAAAATATTTCCTTAACAGCAGAATGCCAGGATTCCTCTTTAATAATGCCAGGAAATAGTTTGGATTCTTTAGAAAATGAAATATCCTCTGCCTTTGATGAAGGAGATCCAATTGCAATAAAGTAACAAAAGGAAATAAAGATGATGGCGTAAGCCAGATTAAAATTGATAGTGCGCATCGTATCGTAATATATAATGAATTTTGAGATGTTGGTAAGTAGTAGAAGCTACAGTTTAATATAATCTCGTTTACTTATTTGTCAAGGAAACGTAAATGTTTTTTACTTACAAACGTAACCATCCGATAGTTGTACATTTCAACGGATTCGTTTTATTTCGTTATCACTGCTGTCAGGAGGCCGTTCCTGGTATTATATACCTGTTTAACAGACAAATTGTTCAAGTGAACGAATTCAAAAGGATGCAGGAAATTCCGTGGATATATCTTCTCATTCAATGAATCATAGCAGTTGTGTTGTGAGGGGGTAATTCTTGCCATGTGTGAGAGCGCTGTTTAGAACAAAACGGACATAAAGTTAACGAGTGATTTACGTATGCCTTTCATTTCGTTTAAAGTCGTCTCTATTCGTTGTATATGTCGCTTGGCCTCGTATTGTGGCATTCGTAAAAAACTGAAATAAAAAAAAGTGTTGCAATGTTTTCCATGATGGATTATGTTGCAATGGGTAGTAAAAGTACGATGTTAACGGAAATTGTAAAAGACAGAAACACAATGCGGTTGAGTCGAAAAGCAGCGCCATACAGGAAGTTGGAACGGCCAAAAATCCCTGCATATTCCCCGGTAACTGGTCTAAAGGGTATTTGCATTTACGGGCAAGTGGAAAATTGGCGGCGGAGCCGCGACAAACGTTTTTTAAGGCAAGGGGCATATTGTCAACTACTATTCTTTTGATTTAATTTTTTCAAAATTACTTGTTTATCACTAAAATCCTGCAAAGAATGCTTCGCCTTCTTTGCAGGATTTTAGTGATATTTAATACGATGATTAAGCAGGAAATAGATGCGTTGCCATTATGGTTTTTTCAAAATTTGTTGGAATATAAGGAAATACAACATTTTGTTTCATCAAGAGTCGGTGGTTACAGTGACCAGCCCTATAATTCCCTTAATTTAGGATTTCACGTTGGCGATAATCCAGAAACAGTGCTTAAGAATCGCCAACGTCTTGCCTTATCCGTTGGGATCCCACGGGAAAATTTTACTTTTACTGAGCAGGTACATGAGGCTAAGGTGGAAATTATTACAGGAGATTTGCGAGGTAGTGGCGTGTTTCATGAAAGCACAGCTATAAAGGCAACTGATGCTATGGTAACAAATATTCCTGATATTTGTCTTATGGTTCTTCAGGCGGATTGTGTTCCTTTTTTATTTTTTGATGCTAAGAAAAAGGTAATAGGTGTGGCCCATGCAGGATGGCGAGGGACTGTTCGCATGGTGGTACAAAATACGATCAGGGTATTTAAGGAAAAATTCTATTGCTCACCAAGCGATATTTTTGTAGGGGTGGGACCATCAATTGGGCCATGTTGTTATGAGATAGGCACAGAAACTATTGCTGAGATCAGGAAAGCCTCGCGGACAGAAGGTGATAATTTTTTGAGTAGCGGATATTTCAATCTATGGGAAGCAAATAAGGTTCAAATAATACAAATGGGTGTTCCGGAAGAAAATATTGAAGTTGCTCATATGTGTACTAAATGCAATTATACGCAATTCTATTCCTATCGTCACCAAAATACAAAAACAGGAAGATTTGGGGCAGGAATCATGCTTAAAAAGGTATAACACAATTCTCTGTTATTATCTTATAAAACGTATGGGCAAGCTTTTATCCCGTAGCAATAGAATTTATCTCAGATATTTCCCAAAAATAATATCCAGTTTCTTTTTAGTACTCTCTGGAATTAAGTCTTTGTGGGTTACAATGGCATCCTGAACTGCCGTTGTACATGCGCAGGTCCTTTTTTGCTCAATTTTTGGAATAACCGCCTTGAGAATTCGTTTTGCTGTTTCAGTGTTTTTGTTCAAATTCCCAATAATCATTTCCAAAGTTACGGCCTCTTCGCTTACATGCCAGCAGTCATAATCCGTGGCCATGGCAAGGGTGCTGTAACAGATTTCTGCCTCCCGGGCTAACTTTGCTTCCTGAAGGTTCGTCATGCCAATAACACTTACGCCCCACTGGCGATATACCTGAGATTCCGCACGTGTGGAAAACAAGGGGCCTTCCATGCATAAATATGTACCACCTTTATGAACATGCACGCCTATCGATTTCGCTGCATTCCATAAGCTGTTAGCTAGTGTGCTACATACGGGGTCGGCAAAACTTACATGACCTACAATCCCTTCCCCAAAAAATGTGCTAATCCTTCCCCGTGTCCTGTCAAAAAATTGATCTGGAATCACCATATCTAAAGGCTTGATCTCCTCCTTCATACTTCCTACAGCACTGACGGCAATGATGTGTTCTACCCCCAACTTCTTCATCCCATAAATATTGGCCCTGAAGTTGAGTTCTGATGGTAAAATTGTGTGTCCTTTACCGTGTCTTGGCAGAAAAGCGACTTTACGGCCTTCAAGGATACCTATAGTAAAATTGTCAGATGGTTTTCCAAAAGGGGTATCTACCGATATCGATTTTACCTCCTTGATTCCTTCTATATTATAAAGACCGCTACCGCCGATAATGCCGATTGTCTGCTCTTTCATTTTACAACCTCTCCTCTTTGTAAAACCTTTTTGCCACAGAGGTACAAAAGATTCTAACTTTTTGTGCCTGCGATTTTAAAGGACTATACAGATAGTCAAAAATATGAACTGGTGAATTATGCTAAAATCCCCCTGTTTATGTCAATAAATAAAAATTGATGTGTTCTAAGTTCACGGATATAATAATCTTTTAAAATTCCCATAGCATTCTTTTGTTTTCAGCAACTGAAGGAAAGCTGAATGTTAAATGGTTTATGAGGGCATTTTAAGAGAAATTCACTGAAATCTTAATGTCCTGTCTTCTGAAATTTTAAAGACGAGGAGTGTTACTCCTGAAAAACCACGAAATTGCATCATTGTTTGAGCGAATTGCTGACATCATGGAACTCAAAGGTGAAAATACTTTCAGGATCAATTCATACCGAAAGGCTGCACGGGTAATAGGCGATTTAACGGAGGATATTGAGGAGATTGCCAAAACACAAAAATTGACGGACATTCCTGGTATAGGAAAAGGTACGGCAGAAAAAATCATTGAGTATATTAATACCGGGAAGATGTCTAAATACGAAGAGGTGAAAAAAGGGGTCTCTGAAGAAACCGTCGGCCTTATGCAAATACCGGGTTTAGGCCCAAAGACCGTGTCCCTGCTATCAAGAGAATTAGGCATAGTCGGGTTGCGTGATCTTGAGAACGCCTTGCAGGCGGGAAAATTAAAAGGATTATTTGGAATTGGTGAGAAAAAAATTGAAAATATAGCCAAAGGTATTGAATTGTTCAAGATAAGTCAGCAACGCATATCTATTGGATTGGCGTATCCTATCGTGAAAAGGATTATAGCAGAGTTGCAGCGTAATCCTCATATGAAAGATATCCAGGCTGCTGGCTCATTGCGGAGAATGAAAGAAACGGTTGGTGATATCGACATCCTCGTATCTGGTGCGAAAGGAGCGGAGATTGTGAAGGCTTTCGCCAAAATGCGGGGGGTAACGCAGGTATTGGCAGCGGGAGATACCAGAGGAAGTGTTAGGGTTGAGGAGGGTGTGCAGGTAGACGTGAGAGTTGTTTGTGAAGACGACTTTGGTTCAGCGTTGCAGTATTTTACCGGTTCAAAGGAACACAATATTCATTTGCGTGAGATTGCTAAAAAGAAGGGATTTAAGATCAATGAATATGGCATTTTTAAGGGAGACAAGAAGGTCGGAGGACGGTTCGAACAGGAAATTTACAGGATATTAGGGATGGACTGGATACCACCCGAGTTGCGTGAGAATAGAGGGGAAATCGAGGCTGCCCAAAAGGGCATGTTGCCAAACCTCATTAAACTTTCAGATATTAAGGGAGATCTCCACAATCACTCTAACTGGAGCGATGGTACCCCCACACTCGAAGAGATGGCCGTGCATGCCATGAAGATGGGTTATCAATATCTGGCGGTTTCAGACCACTCAAGGTCACTTCATGTGGCAAATGGTTTGAAGGAGGAAGAACTGCTTGAAGAGATTGAGGAGATTGACAGGCTTAATAAGAAGTTTAATGGGTTTACGTTGCTCAAGGCAAGTGAGGTAGATATCAAAGCCGATGGAACATTGGATTTCCCTGATAAACTGTTGGAAAAATTAGACGTTGTTGTTGCTTCTATTCATAGCGGTTTTAAACAAGGGAGAGAAAAGATTACTGAACGAATGGTTGCAGCTATTCATAATCATTATGTAAATATTATTGCCCACCCCACAGGTCGTTTGATCAGCAAACGCGAGGGATATGAAATAGATATGGATAAGGTAATTGGTGCTTGTTCAGAGACAGGAACTGCGCTCGAGATTAATTGTTGTTATGACCGGCTTGATCTCAACGATATCAACTGTAGAAAGGCCAAGGAGTCGGGGGTCATGATTGCCATTAGTACGGATGCCCACCATGTGGACCAAATGTGGATGATGGAGCTAGGTGTGGGGATAGCTCGAAGAGGCTGGGTGGAAAAAAAGAATGTAATAAATACGCTTTTCATTGATAAATTGAAGGCTTTTTGTCTGAAAAAAAGAGGCAGAAATAAGAGGAGCGATCCGGAGATATGATTGCTGAAGAGATCCTTGTCGGGCGGCAGGATGAATAATAATCATCATATATCTAAACTAGGTATCTTTGTTTATCTTCAAAAGGTTCTTTATCAAAATATTTTATATTTGAAATTAAAGTTTTTAAAAGTATAATTATTTGCGTTAAGAAAAGTAGTTTTAAATATTTTATTTTTTTCTTGATTTATTTATAAATCAAGTTATAATTACCTTTCTTAGTTGAGTAGTTGTTTTATTGCTCTTTTAAAAAATAGAAGTCAAATGCGTGCGAGTAGTGCTGCTGATGTAAAATCAGCTATTTTGAGTTCATAAGAAGTTAAGATGTTCAAGTTTTACTTGGAACCTTTATAATATTTTTATGAAGGGTATGATCTTGGCTCAGAACGAACGCTGGCGGCGTGGATTAGGCATGCAAGTCGAACGAGGGAGCATCCCGAAAGGGATGCAAACCGAGTGGCGTAAGGGTGAGTAATACATTGATAACCTACCTCCAAGATGGGAATAACAACGTTCCAAGCAATTGGGGCTACCGAAAGGGTTGCTAATACTCAATAAAATTATTGTTGCTTCGGCAATAATAGTCAAATAGGCGGAATCGAAAGATTCCGCTTGCTTGAAGAGGGGTCAATGTCCTATCAGCTAGTTGGTGGGGTAATAGCCCACCAAGGCGAAGACGGGTAGCCGGCCTGAGAGGGTGGTCGGCCACACTGGGACTGAGATACTGCCCAGACTCCTACGGGAGGCTGCAGTCGAGAATCTTTCGCAATGCCCGAAAGGGTGACGAAGCGACGCCGCGTGCGGGAGGAAGGCCTTCGGGTTGTAAACCGCTGTCGGGAGTTAAGAAATGCAAGAATGTTAATAGCGTTCTTGCTTGACTAAGGCTCCGGAGGAAGCCACGGCTAACTCTGTGCCAGCAGCCGCGGTAATACAGAGGCGGCAAGCGTTGTTCGGAATTATTGGGCGTAAAGAGCACGTAGGCGGCTGTGTAAGTCGGTTGTGAAAGCCTTCCGCTCAACGGAAGAACGGCATCCGATACTGCATAGCTTGAGTGTGGGAGGGGAGAGTGGAACTTCTGGTGGAGCGGTGAAATGCGTAGATATCAGAAGGAACACCGGCGGCGAAGGCGACTCTCTGGTCCATAACTGACGCTGAGTGTGCGAAAGCTAGGGGAGCAAACGGGATTAGATACCCCGGTAGTCCTAGCCGTAAACGATGGGCACTAAGTAGAGGGGTTTTGATTATCTCTCTGCCGGAGCTAACGCATTAAGTGCCCCGCCTGGGGAGTACGGCCGCAAGGCTAAAACTCAAAAGAATTGACGGGGGCTCGCACAAGCGGTGGAGCATGTGGCTTAATTCGATGCAACGCGAAGAACCTTACCGGGGTTTGACATGGTAGAAGTAGAAGCCTGAAAAGGTGACGAACGGTATCCAGTCCGTAACTATCACAGGTGTTGCATGGCTGTCGTCAGCTCGTGTCGTGAGACGTTGGGTTAAGTCCCCTAACGAGCGAAACCCTTGTCTTTAGTTGCCAACAGGTAATGCTGGGCACTCTAAAGAAACTGCCGTCGTCAAGACGGAGGAAGGTGGGGATGACGTCAAGTCATCATGGCCCTTATATCCCGGGCTGCACACGTGCTACAATGGTCGGTACAAAGGGATGCTAAGCCGCAAGGTGGAGCGAAACCCAGAAAGCCGATCCCAGTTCAGATTGGAGGCTGAAACCCGCCTCCATGAAGTAGGAATCGCTAGTAATCGCGGATCAGCTACGCCGCGGTGAATATGTTCCCGAGCCTTGTACACACCGCCCGTCAAGCCACCCAAGCAAGATGCACCCAAAATCACCGGCCTAACCTGAAAAGGAAGGAAGTGCCTAAGGTGTGTTTTGTGAGGAGGACTAAGTCGTAACAAGGTAGTCGTAGGAGAACCTGCGGCTGGATCACCTCCTTTCTAAGGAGTAATCATATGCCTGCTTCGCACGCAGGACTTCTAATTTTAAGGATCGTGGGCCCAGAGGGATTAAAATAATCTTGGGCCTATAGCTCAGTTGGTTTAGAGCATTCCCCTGATAAGGGAAAGGTCAGTGGTTCGAGTCCACTTAGGCCCACCATCTTGTAGCAAAAGATTAGAAGAGGGGATGTAGCTCAATTGGGAGAGCGCTGCCCTTGCAAGGCAGAGGTTAGCGGTTCGACCCCGCTCATCTCCACCACTTTAAATTGTTATAAAAAATTTAAGGTGTAAAATTTTGTTGTTTTGTTCTTTGAAAAATGAATACTTAACGGGTAGCAATTAGATCCTCAATTGTGTGTGATTAAAAGATTACATTAATTGTCAAGCTATGAAGGGTACATGGTGGATGTCTAGGCGCTGAGAGATGATGAAGGACGTGGAAGACTGCGAAAAGCTTCGGGGAGTTGTCAAACAAACTGTGATCCGGAGATTTCCGAATGGGGAAACCTGCCATAGGTTTATGCTGTGGTATCGGTATCTGAATATATAGGATATCGAAGATAACGGAGAGAAGTGAAACATCTCAGTAACTCCAGGAAAAAAAAGAAATGATCGATTTCCTTAGTAGCGGCGAGCGAAAGGGAAAAAGCCCAAACCGATTGTGTGTCAAACCCTTGTGTGTTGCATAATCGGGGTCGTGGGAATTACATTAGACAGTACAAGGACTGTCTGGAAAGTTACAAACGTAGTTTTTAACCGAATAGTGCAGGAAAGCCTAACCATAGAAGGTGATAGTCCTTTAGGTGAAAAAAATTACGCTTTCTTTGTAATTTCCCAAGTAACACCCGTCTCGTGAAAGCGGATGTGAATTAGGGGAGTCCACTCTCTAAGGCTAAATACTACTCAGCGACCGATAGCGCACAAGTAGCGCGAGCGAAAGATGAAAAGCACCCCTGTTAGGGGAATGAAAAAGAACCTGAAATCGTGTACTTACAAGCGGTGGGAGCATTATGATTTTATTATAAAATTATGTGTGACCGCGTGCCTTTTGCATAATGAACCGGCGACTTACTGTGCATTGCGGGTTAAGTCTATTGTTAGATGGAGCCAAAGCGAAAGCGAGTGTGAAATGCGCAAATATGTAGTGCATAGTAGACCCGAAACCAGGTGATCTACCCTTGGTCAGGATGAAACGAATGTAAAAGTTCGTGGAGGTCCGAACTCATTTACGTTGAAAAGTGATGGGATGAACTGAGGGGAGGAGTAAAAGTCTAATCAAACTTGGTGATAGCTGGTTCTCCCCGAAATAGCTTTAGGGCTAGCCTTGTGTAACTATACAATAGGGGTAGAGATACTGAATGAGTATTGGGGTCCACCAGACTACCAAATTCAATCAAACTCCGAATACTATTGTCTGTACCACAAGAGTCAGACGGTGGGGGATAAACTTCATTGTCGAGAGGGAAACAACCCAGACCGACAGCTAAGGTCCCTAAAATAGACTAAGTGATAAAGGAAGTAAGAGTGCTATGACAGTTAGGATGTTGGCTTAGAAGCAGCAATCATTTAAAAAGTGCGTAATAGCTTACTAATCGAGCATTCTTGCGCCGAAAATATTACGGGACTCAAGTCTATTACCGAAGCTTCGGATTTTTGCATCTATGCGTAGTTGCGAAAGTGGTAGGGGAGCGTTCTATATCAGGCTGAAGAGGGACTGAAAAGACCCTTGGACGAAATAGAAGTGATAATGCCGGTATAAGTAGCGATAATATAAGTGAGAATCTTATTCGCCGCAAGCCTAAGGTTTCCTGGGGAAGGTAAATCCGCCCAGGGTTAGCCGGAGCCTAAGTCGAGGCTGAAAGGCGTAGATGATGGACAACAGGTTAATAATCCTGTGCCACCGTAATAGCGTTGAGCATGGGGGGACAAAGATGTAAAGGTTAGCAAATCTATTAGACACGGTTTGTTCAAGCCAATGGTGTGCCTTAGGAAAATCCGAGGCGGTAAGCACCAAAGGTGAGTACGTTGGCGTAAGCCTAAAAGTAACCGGAGCATCTTTCAAGAAAAGCCTCGTTTGCGAGCTATTATGGTGTCCGTACTAAAACTGACACAGGTAGGCGAGGAGAGGATCCTAAGGCGCTCGAGAGAACCCTCGTTAAGGAACTCGGCAAAATTACTCCGTAACTTCGGGAGAAGGAGTGCCCCGAGATTTCGGGGCCGCAGTGAAAAGACCCGGGCGACTGTTTACTAAAAACACAAGTCTCTGCTAAGATTTAAAATCAACGTATAGAGACTGACGCGTGCTCGATGCCAGAACGTTAAGGGGATGGGTTAATGTTCGAAAGAATGTGAAGCTCAGAACCGAAGCGCTGGTGAATGGCGGCTCTAACTATGAGAGTCCTAAGGTAGCGAAGTTCCTTGTCAGATAATTACTGACGTGCATGAATCGCGTAACGACTTGGGTACTGTCTCAACGAGGGACTCGGCGAAATTGTAGTCGTGGTGAAGATGCCACGTACCCGCGGCAAGACGGAAAGACCCCGTGAACCTTTACTGTAGCCTATTATTGGGTTTTGGCACAATATGCGTAGGATAGGTGGGAGACTATGAGGTCTTGGTTCTGGCCAAGACAGAGTCGACGTTGAAATACCACTCTTATTATGTTAAAATTCTAACTAAATTCCGTGAATCCGGGTTTGGGACAGTTATAGGTGGGCAGTTTGACTGGGGCGGTCTCCTCCCAAAGAGTAACGGAGGAGTCCAAAGGCTTCCTCAGTGCGCTTGGCAACCGCACGAAGAGTGTAAGGGCAGAAGGAAGCTTAACTGTGAGACTTATAAGTCAAGCAGGTGTGAAAGCAGGGCCTAGTGATCCGGTGGTTGTGTGTGGAAACGCCATCGCTCAACAGATAAAAGGTACTCCGGGGATAACAGGCTTATCGCCCCCGAGCGTCCATAGCGGCGGGGCGGTTTGGCACCTCGATGTCGGCTCATCGCATCCTGGGGCTGGAGAAGGTCCCAAGGGTTCTGGAGTTCACAGATTAAAGCGGTACGCGAGCTGGGTTTAGACCGTCGTGAGACAGGTCGGTCCCTATCTGTCGTGGGTGTACGATATTTGAAGAGATCTGTCCTTAGTACGAGAGGACCGGGATGGACGTACCTCTGGTGCACCAGTTGTCGTGCTAACGGCATAGCTGGGTAGCTACGTACGGAAAGGATAAATGCTGAAAGCATATAAGCATGAAGCCTACTCTAAAACTATATATCGTTTTCCGTTTTTGGAAGAGAGACACCTTGAAGACTACAAGGTTGATAGGCCAGAGGTGTAAGTGCTGTAATGCATTAAGCTGACTGGTACTAATAAGTCGAAAAGCTTGACTTTTTTATATTAATCACGCGCAATTCTTGGTATCAATTGTTACCGTTAAGTCATTCATAAAATTATTTATTCCGGTGGGCATAGTAAGAAGGAAACACCCGTTCCCATTCCGAACACGGTAGTTAAGCTTTTTACGCTGATGGTACTGACGAAAGCTGGGAGAGTAGGTTACCGCCGGGAATATTAAAAAAACCCGTCCCGATTTATCGGGATGGGTTTTTTATTTAGTGGGGAATATATTGTCGGAAAGGATAACATTTACAAAGAGCTATGCTTTCGAAAGAGGATATATTCAGAGAGTACCTTGAATCGAAAAAATTAAAATTTACCATAGAAAGGCAAAAAATACTTGACCGGGTCTTTGCAAACCACAAGCATTTTGAAGCAGATGAGTTGCTAGTTGACCTTAGACAGAACAAGCTGAAAATTTCGAAGGCTACTATTTACCGTACCTTGTCTTTGCTCGTAAAAAGTGGTTTATTGAGGGAGGTGATTTTTGGTGAAAGGCACGCACACTATGAGCAAGTATACGGGTGCGAACACCATGATCATCTTGTCTGTAATACCTGTGGAAAAATAATTGAGTTTGTAGAAAACAGGATTGAAAAATTGCAGGAAGAAGTCTGCAAAAAGAATAACTTTGAACCAGAATCTCATCGTTTGCAGATTCAGGGATTTTGCGAAGATTGCAGAAAAAAATGACATGAATTGAAAAACAATAGTAAAAATAAAAAAATATGGGAGTATAGTTATGTCTCAAGTATGCGTAATGTGTGGAAAAAAAACTCAGGTAGGAAACCAGATAGAACGCAGGGGTTTAGCTAAATGGAAGGGTGGGGTTGGAAGAAAAATTACTGGAAAGACAAGAAGAAAGTTTAAAATAAATCTGCAAAGAGTTAGAGCGAACATTAAAGGTACAGTAAAAAAGATTAAAGTTTGTACGCGATGTATTAGTGCCGGTAAGATAATAAAGGCTTTGTAATAAATTAATTGTTTGTTACGAGCGTATGAAAATAAAAAAAAGGGACATTGAATATGTTGCTAATCTTTCCAGAATTGAACTTTCTGAAATGGAAAAAGAAACGTTTGTTCATCAGCTTAGCGATATATTATCCTATATCGAAAAACTTAACAGATTAAATACCGAAACTGTTAGACCAATATCCTGTGCTATAGACGTAACAAATATATTTAGAGAGGATATCGTAGAGCCCTCGATTACTCTGGAAGATACTCAGTTAAATGCCCCTGCCATAAAAGGTGTTTTTTTTAAAGTGCCAAAGGTAATTGAATAAAGATATTTGATTTAAGAGAAGTGTCTTTGAGACTTTCTGAATATACTGCACTCCAAATAAAAAAGAAAATCATATCCAGAGAAATACGTCCGATAGATTTGGTCGAGCATTTCATTAAACGGATTAAAGATATTGATCCTGATATTCAGGCATTTCTCACCATAAATGAAGAAGAAACGATAAAAAAGGCTGCGCAAATACAGAAGAAGATAGAGAACGGAGAAAATGTTGGTATTCTCGCAGGTATCCCTATAGGCATTAAAGATAATATTTGCACAAAGGGTTTGCGTACCACGTGTGCCTCAAAAATCCTCAAAAATTTCATTCCGCCTTATGACGCCTTTGTTGTTAAACGTCTGAAAGAAGAAGACGCTATAATACTGGGAAAGACAAATTTAGACGAATTTGCAATGGGGTCATCAACAGAAAACTCCAGTTTTAAAATAACTCGAAATCCATGGAATTCTGATTATGTCCCGGGTGGTTCGAGTGGTGGTTCTGCTGCTGCAATAGCTGCCGACCTGTCTATCTTGGCTTTGGGATCAGATACCGGTGGTTCTGTCAGACAGCCAGCAGCTTTCTGCGGTGTTGTTGGAGTAAAACCGACCTATGGCAGAGTTTCTCGGTTTGGTCTCATTGCCTTTGGTTCTTCACTGGATCAAATTGGTACTCTAACGCGAGATGTGAAAGATGCCGCAATTTTACTTCAAGTAATTGCCGGTCATGATTTACGTGATTCAACTTCCATGCAGGTGCCGGTTCCTGATTATTTAAATGAAATTGATTCCGGCGTTCATGGTTTACGAATTGGTATTCCAAAGGAATATTTTGATGCTGGTTTAAACGAGGATGTCCATAACGCATTAAAGAATGCTTTGAGAATGTATGAGCAGTTTGGTGCCAAGGTTGTGGAGATATCTTTGCCGCATACCGAGTTTGCCGTTGCAGTCTATTATATTGTGGCAAATGCAGAAGCAAGTTCAAATTTGGCAAGGTATGATGGTGTTAGGTATGGGTATCGAACATCAAAGCCAAACGGGATTATTGATATGTACTGTCATACCCGTTCTGAAGGATTTGGCAACGAGGTGAAACGTCGTATTATGTTAGGAAACTACGCATTAAGTTCCGGGTACTATGATGCTTACTATCTGAAGGCATCAAAAGTCAGAAATTTAATAAAGAATGATTTCGACGTTGCTTTTCAAAACGTTGATTGTATTATTTGTCCAACATCACCAGTCCCGGGTTTCAAAATAGGGGAGAGAGCAAAAAATCCCTTAGAAATGTATCTTTCTGATATTTATACCATCCCAGCAAATCTAACAGGGATTCCAGGTATTTCTGTTCCCTGTGGATTTTCAAAAGAAGGGTTGCCCATTGGCATGCAGATTCTTGGAAAACATTTTGAAGAGAAAAAATTATTACAAATCGCATATGCCTTTGAGCGAGAAACAGATTTTCACATGAAGAAACCTGTATTGAAGTGGTCTTCAGATTAAAATGAATAATTAAAAGGCTTTTCCGCATGGAATATGAAGTTGTTGTTGGTTTGGAAACTCATGCTGAGTTAGCTACAGTAACAAAATTATTTTGTGGATGTAGCACGAAATTTGGTATTGAGCCAAACACACAAGTGTGTCCGGTATGTCTCGGTATGCCAGGAGTTTTGCCGGTAATGAATAAAAAGGCCTTTGATTATGCTTTGAAGGCTGCTATTGCTCTCAATTGTAAGATTGATGAGTTTACAAATTTCGACCGGAAAAGTTATTATTATCCCGACTTACCGAAAAATTACCAAATATCACAAAACTATTATAACTTAGGTGCCGACGGGTATATGGATATTCATGTAAATGGCCTCGTAAGCAGGATCCGCATTCATAACGTTCATTTAGAGGAGGAGGCAGGCAAGCTTATTCATCCTGAAGAAGTTGGTGCAGATTACAGTCTTGTTGATTTCAACAGGGCTGGTGTTCCCTTACTTGAGATTGTGTCTTACCCGGATATGAGGAACGTGGATGAGGTGGAAAGTTACATGCAAACCTTGAAAAAAATACTTTTATATACGGAAGTGTCTGATTGCAAAATGCAAGAGGGGTCCCTGCGTTTTGAAGCAAGTATTTCGCTCAGAAAAAAAGGTTCTGAAAAATTGGGTAACAGAGTAGAAATAAAAAACCTTAACTCTATGAAGTCGGTCCTCAGAGCTATTGAATATGAGACAAAGAGGCAGGCCGATTCGTTAGGCCGAGGGGAAACAATTGATAGGGAAACGAGGTTGTGGGATGAGGTGAACGAAAAAAGTGCCCGTATGCGTTCCAAAGAAGAGGCTCAGGACTATCGGTATTTTCCAGAACCCGATCTGTTGCCCGTGTTGGTTGATAGAAAATGGATTGCTGAAATAAAAGAAACCATACCGGAACTTCCTCTGGCCAAAAAACAGCGATTTATGGAAGTATTTAAATTGTCTGATTATGACACAAGTCTGCTCATCGAAGAAAAAGTCCTTGCAGATCTTTTTGAAGACTGTATAAAAATTTTAAATCGCCCAAAGGTCTTTTGTAACTGGATTGCGAATGATTTACTCAGGGAGGTAAATGAAAAAAAACTGGACATTCATCAGTTGCCGGTCAGGCCAAAACAGTTGGCGGCTTTAGTTGAAATGATTGAAAAAGGCACGATAAGTTCTACCATTGCCAAGGAAGTATTTTCTGAAATGATCCTAACCGGCAATGACCCTCAGGTGATCGTGGAAGAAAAGAAATTGACGCAAATTAACGATGAAGGATTCATCGAAGCAGTAATAGCTAAAATTATATCAAGTAATCCATCTGCAATAGAAGATTATAAAAAAGGAAAAAAGAATGCACTTGTCTTTTTGGTAGGACAGGTTATGAAGGAAACCAAAGGCAAGGCAAATCCCAAAATGGTCAACGAGCTTTTGCAGAAAAAAATAGACTAAGTCTTCATTGTTTTATAGTGTCATCGTCAGCGGTCCATTATCGTATGATAATACCAGATACCACAAGATTCCTGTTTCACATGACGAAAAGGTTCTGTTTTTATTCATGCAGGTTAAAGAATAGCGTGAAAAAAGATGATTCATAGAAAAATGATTGATTGTTATGCGGGTGTAGTGTGTGTGTTTTTTGTGGTTGTTGGAGTTATCCCGGCCAGCCTTTGCATAGTCCACCGTAGTTGTCATGCCTCAAACGAAGACATGGTAATTTTACAGAATGTTGCTACTCGATCCAAAAAAAAAATCGATGATAAATCGTGGACATACCACGAAAAGGCTGTCAATGGTGTTGCTTTTAGTCCAAATTCCGGAATATTGGCCTCGGCTACGGATAGAGGTATTATATTATGGGATCTAACAAGTATGAAAATGCTTTGTGAACCTCTCATTGGTCATGATGGGGTAGTGTGGAGTGTTGCTTTTAGTCCTGATGGGAAAATGCTGGTGTCTGGCGGTGCAGATGGTGCTGTTATCCTGTGGGAATTGATGAATATGAAGTCTAGAGATATAGCCATATCCGGACACGAGGGATGGGTGGAATGTGTTTCGTTTAGTCCGGACGGCAAAACATTGGCCTCGTGCGGTGCAGATGGACGCATCGTTTTGTGGGATGTTGCAGACATGAAACCCCATAATGAACCTTGGATTGGGCATGATGAACCGGTAGAGGGCATTGCCTTCAGTCCGAATGGTAAGATATTAGCATCGTGTGGGGTAGATGGCAATATAATTCTATGGGACATCGGGCTTATGAAGCCAATCGGTGATCCGCTGAAAGGTCATAACATGTGGGTGGAGAGTGTCGCATTTAACCCCGATGGCAAGTTGCTAGCTTCAGGCAGTGATGACGGAACGGTTGTCTTGTGGGATGTTACAGGAAGGATGCCGGTTGATAAGCCCTTAACAGGCCATAAAGGCGCAGTTGAGATGGTCGCATTTAGCCCGGATGGTACCATGTTGGCCTCTTGCAGTGCAGATAAGACAATTATTTTGTGGAACGTACAAGACAGAAGACCTGTTGGCGAAGCTTTGGCTGGTCATACGGAATCAGTGGGATGCATTGCATTCAGTCCGGACGGCAAACTGTTAGCCTCGGGTTGTGAGGATGGTACTATTATTTTATGGGATGTTTCATGCCGGAAACCAATCACACCACCACTGGAATTGAACGAATGGGATTGATGGAAAATAGCAGGAGAAAAGATAAATTTCATTAACTTGCCGTGAAGATTATCCCTCATGCCCCTTCTTCTTTGATGCGGCGGCATACGCCATCGCAAAATGGCGGGTTTCTTGTTAAATAGCAATTACAGAGTACATATTTCCTTTTCAGGATAATTTTAAACATATGGGGCACTTTGTCAGTTCCTTTATGTGAACCATCACAAAAAGGTTCATTTTTCGTATTTCCACACGTGCACCAATGATAAGTGCCTGGTTCCAGCCCAAGAGTAAGAGGCATCTGTTTTTTCATACGTAATTTCTCCTTCGTGTAAGGAAAAAGTAGGTCCAATCTGTCAAGTAAAATCGTTAGTCTGCTGCATAATGCGGCTACTGCAACGGGTTCAAAGGTACAAACTGAGGACATTGGTTATAAGCGGTTAGAAAGAAGTACATATTTTAAATTTTTCTGACCCGCCAGTCCTACCACCTCTAAATCTTTTCATCTGCTTTCATTCCTTTGTGAAATGTCGTATAAACAAAAATGGGAATAGTTAATTCTCCTAAGTGTTTTGTGACGAGTGGAAAAACAGACTCCCAATTCAACCCCCCGACACCTGAGGCAAGTCTTGGGAGCGCCAGGCTTGTAAATTTTTCTGATTCGACTGCTTTATGCAAGGCTCGTAAGGTATGATTGACATATTCTACCCGGGCGCGTCCCGGTTTTGCACCGTGGCCATATGCAGCTTCCTGAGTGAATAAATTAACAATCCGTCTTCCTTCTGGTTCAGCCCAAATCCAGACTTCACCTACTTTTGGATGCATTGTATGACAATAGTGGCGGAATTCCTTATACATTGCTGGCCAGTGTTCGCGGAGGCTAAGAGCTAAAACGGAGGTAAAATCATCATTTGGTGCAACGCCGTGGGCAATAGCCTGTGCCTTTGTTAAGAGAATATCTCCAGCTACTTCGTAAATCATATGGTATTCCTTATTTGTTCTTGGTATGGAAAGTAAAGTAAAGTAAAAAAGATGATAGTAATCCTCATCCCGTTTCATCCATTCTTCGGCATTCTTTCAATTAGGGTGATGCAGAGCCAGAGCGCTAACGGTGACGCGATCCTCCTAATATACTGCCCAGCACACCGCGTAAGATTTGTCTGCCGATTTGGTTACCTATAGTACGTGCAGCCTGTTTTGCTATCATTTCCACCATTCCCTGCCGATGCCTGGTACCCCACAGCAGATCGCCAGCCAGTCCCCCGTGTTCTGACGGTTTCTCTGTCCCAGCCTGATTCGACCCCGGTCTGGTTGCTTCCCTCTCAGCGGTTCTCTGGTTCAGGATCTCGTAAGCCGACTCGCGGTTTACTGGTGAATCGTACTTACCGCCTATAGGACTGCGCGACCGCACCATGGAACGTTCTTCGGACGTCACTGCTCCCATCCGACAGCGTGGTGGACAGATTATTGTTCGTTCCACCGGCATTGGGATGCCTTTTTCCTGGAGCATAGAAACCAGGGCCTCGCCAACTCCGAGTTGGGATATGACCTTGGCGACATCAAGCTTCGGATTTGCAGCGAAGGTTTCCGCTGCAGTGTTTACTGCCTTTTGGTCGCGCGGCGTGTAAGCACGCAGTGCATGCTGGATGCGGTTCCCGAGCTGACCTAGTATCTCGTTCGGTATGTCGTCGGGAAATTGCGAGCAGAAGTACACCCCAACACCTTTGGAGCGGATGATTCGCACGACCTGCTCTATCCGCTGGCGTAATATCGGGGGGGCATCATTAAATAGCAGGTGGGTTTCATCGAAGAAGAACACTAGTTTGGGTTTGTCAAGATCCCCCACCTCGGGCAGATTTTCAAACAGCTCTGACAGCAGCCATAGGAGAAAGCTCGAGTATAATCGTGGCTTCAAGATGAGTTGGTCTGCGACAAGGATATTGATGATACCGCGGCCGCTGAGGTCGGTACGCAGCAGATCGTTCAACTCCAGTGCTGGCTCCCCGAATATGGACATTCCGCCTTCCCGCTCAAGCGATAACAGTGCACGTCGGATAGCGGCCACGGACTGTATGCTTACCAGGCCATACTGCCTAGAAATCTCCTTATAATTGTCCGTGACAAACCCGAGCAATGCACGCAGATCGTCGAGGTCAAGCAATAGTAGTCCCTCGTCGTCCGCTAGCTTGAAAACAATCTCAAGCGTCCCAACCTGGGTATCGTTAATTTCGAGTATCCGTCCAAGCAGGTTTGGTCCGATTTCACTGACTGTGGTGCGTACCGGATGACCAGCCTTGCCGTACAAGTCCCAGAATAACACCGGGTTTGCCTCGTGAGCATAACCCTCAATGCCGATTTGAGCAACGCGCTGACGGATCTTCTCGTTGGTGATGCCAGCCAGCGCCAGGCCAGCGACATCGCCTTTTATGTCAGCCATGAATACCGGTACACCCAGACGTGAGAATCCCTCTGCCAGTACCATAAGGGAAATAGTTTTACCCGTCCCGGTGGCTCCCGCGATCAGACCATGGCGGTTGCCGTACTGAGCTGATAAGTAAACAGGCTGCTCACCCTTCCCAATAAGTATCTGATTCACGCGCTCCCTCTTTTTTGGCAACGAGAACAAAACAAACAGTCGGTTTGGAAAAAATGAATTAAATCGTTCTTGTCCATACCGCTATGAAAATACAAAGTTCAAATCTACTTCGAGTCCTCTAGATATGCGCTGAAGACATTCACTTCGTGAAGTCACCACAAAAAATTCTTCCCCCTTGATAAGCTCATATCGCGCATCTTCTGATGTATGGAAATAATCCTGATAGGTAAATTTTGTCTGTACATGTGTTTTAGTCATGGGAGTGCTGTAAAGTCGGTTTACTATAAACGATTATCAAATCAGCCGTATTACAACGTATAAAATAAGCTTTTTGCTGAAACTAACAGAAATGAGAAGTAAAGTCAATGTGAATTATTATGAAGAAACAAATGCAAATCTTTGGAAATATTTGAGTTAAGAAAGCAAGAAATATTTTATTCCTGTGGATTTTAGGACGGCTATTTTGTTTTGGAAGATAACTTGATTGTATAGGAAATTTTATTTAAGCGGGTTGCAAGGTGGTGCTGACAAACTTTGTTCGTCAGTGTGATGTATTCTAAATCCGTGTGTATATTCAAACAACATGGACAAACAAGTGTGTCCATACCGCCTTGTAACCGAAGACATAACTTGAATGTTTGATGCTATGAATAACAAAACAGGGCATAATATCTGATAAATTAGACAATTTATTTAATTAATTTTAGTGTCTTGCCGGCTACCATGAAAATGCCTCTCCCACGATTCAGTATCTCATCCGCCCATGCTTTTACTACCTGCGCCATCGATGTTGCTCCCGCTATCAACTTCACGACAACCGTGTGCACACATCAAACATCCGATATCGTGCATTTGCGCCTCGCTCCTTATGCACTGCCTTCCGGACTCTCTGTCTGAACAATAACTTCTTCATGAAGGTCAGACTGGCAACAGCCACGCGTGTACCGTTAAACCCTTCCCCCTCATCTCCGCCTTGATTTTCGATTGTTTTCTTTCCTCGTTTTGTGCTATATTTTTTCATTGCTGTCCAAATTAGCTGAGAAGTCCAAGAATAGGCCTTGAATTTATTGGCATTTTGGACAAGTTTTCGTTGTTTTTAAAACCAGGTTACCATAGATGCTGTCCGAATTAAGTAAAATTGAAA